>UOFD01000080.1_pt1 | contig 16233 bp, 17 predicted proteins | sample 1990101 | NCBI WGS metagenome assembly UOFD01 (sample SAMEA4728526, study PRJEB27164) | hydrothermal vent metagenome | biome: marine basaltic hydrothermal vent biome; feature: marine hydrothermal vent; material: mineral | place: Pacific Ocean | collected 2011-06-14/2011-07-23 | depth 1741 m | reverse complement strand
TATTTAGGTAACCGACGTTTAAAACAACTGGGTTATAAAACAATTGGCGACACGCCAAATTCAGTACCCTGGTTAGATGAGCAGGTAAATATTAAAAAGGAAAAAAACTTTTTTGAGACAAAAGTAACTGAGTATCAATCAGGTAGTGCTTTAGAATGGGAGGCGTAAAAAATCTTAGCTTGAATGAATAGGGATTTTCCTGAATCTCTCATCTCTTCTTCCTCATAAATCTTATCTTCACATCGCATCTGCGTTTCTAGCCAGTACAAAGTATTGTTTGCCAATACAATACTTTCTGACACCACATATGTTGTCACTGGAATAGCCATAACTAGCGCTAACACAGCAAGACAAGATTTATCGTTACAATTATTCATGTCTTGAACAACGTTTTCTCCTAGTTCGGTATAAACATCGACGGTTAGTTGCCGCAATACAAGTTTGCAACGACCATGTTGGGGTTGCACCGCTTCTTTGGGGTAGTAAACACAACTAGAAAGCAAACACATCACAACGATGACAAGAAGGCTGACACGACGTTTTGTGATAGTTATTACCTTTGATGGTTTAGTTAGTGCGCTATAGATTATAGTGCCATAGCTTATAGTGTCACAAATTATAGTATCACGGGTTCAAAGTTAATAACGGTATCAACATCCGCCGCATAATCAACACCCTCAATGCCAAAACCAAACAGCTTTAAAAACTCATCTTTATAACTACGATAGTCAGTGATTTCAAAAATATTTTCATTGGTTACTTGTGGCCAAAGTTTTTTCACGCTGTTTTGTACATCGTCACGTAGTTCCCAATCGTCCATGCGGATACGTGAGGTGTCATCTAAATCTGCGCCGTTGTTTTTGTATAGTTGAGTGCGAAACATTCGATTGATCTGTTCAATACAGCCTTCGTGAATGCCCAACTCTTTCATTACTTTAAAACCGATAGCGATGTATAAGGGCATGACAGGTATAGCGGCAGATGCTTGCGTGACGACGCTTTTGAGTACGGCAACATTGGCTGTGCCATTAATATTACTGAGTGAATTTCGTATTGCGCCGGCAGCGCGGTCCATGTCTTCTTTGGCTTTGCCCAAAGCGCCGTGCCAGTAAATTGGCCAGGTAATGTCGGTACCGATGTAGCTGTAGGAAACAGTTTTAACGCCATCCGCCAATACGTCAGCAGCTTTTAGTGCAGCCATCCATAGCTCCCAATCTTCACCACCCATTACAGTAACGGTGTTTTGTATTTCTTCTTCAGTCGCCGGTTCGATTTCAGCGTCGATGATGATGTCTTTGCTGGTATCAACAGCGCTTGCTTTGTAAGTGTCGCCAATGGGTTTTAAAACGGAGCGAACAACTTCGCCACTGTCCGGCAGTTTGCGTACAGGTGAGGCAAGTGAATAAACAACTAAATCAATTTGTGTTAAATCGGCTTTAATTATTTCAATAGTTTTGTCACGCATCTCGTTTGAGAAAGCATCGCCGTTGATGCTTTTGGCGTACAGACCTTCGGCGTGTGCAAGTTTCTCGAAAGCGGCTGAGTTATACCAACCGGCAGAGCCGGGTTTTTTTTCGGTGGCAGATTTTTCTAAAAACACAGCCAGCGTCGCTGCACCTGAACCAAAAGCCGCCGTGATACGTGATGCCAAACCGTAACCAGTGGAAGCGCCAATGACTAAAACTTTTTTCGGGCCGTTGCTCACAGCGCCGTCAGCTTTTACGCGCGCTACCTGTTCTTTAACATTGGTTTCGCAACCGGTGGGGTGTGCTGTAGTACAAATAAAACCACGTGTTTTTGCTTTTATAATCACTTTGGGATTTCCGTTTTTGTTTAATAGAGGTGCTCTTAAGAATATAGCGTGTGGCGAATTTTAACAATTATTTATCGGTTCAACATAAGTCTTTACAATTCGTTTGTTAAATTAACTTAGCATGTTTAGTTAAAAACTGGTCCAGATGATTCGCGAATGTTTTTCGGTCGCTTTGATTTAATGCGGCAGGGCCACCGGTATTGATGCCGCTGGAGCGCAGTGTTTCCATAAAGTCACGCATGTTCAAGCGAGCGCGAATATTATTGGCAGTGTAAAGTTCACCGCGAGGGCTGAGCGCAATGCCACCTTTTTCGATGGCGTCAGCAGCCAGCGGAATATCGCTGGTGATAATCAGATCACCACTGTTCATGCGTTTGACGATTTCGTTATCAGCAACATCAAAGCCCTGAGATACCTGTATAAAGTTGATGTGGTGTGAAGCAGGTATTTCGATAGATTGATTGGCAATAAGCGTGACCTGTACTTTGGTACGCTCAGCGGCTCTGAATAAAATATCTTTAATGACACCGGGGCAGGCATCGGCATCGACCCAAATTTTCATGTTTTGTTGATGATGAATTAATCAGAAATTTCTCTAGTTTACATCACTGCTGTTCCGTTAACGATGAGAGACATGAATTGCTAGCTGTTGCTGTGACCGTATGCCGCATGGACGCAGTATCCGAGCGCACATGGATGTGTTTATAGCGTGTCATAGCAACAGTTGGCAATTCATGTCTCAGATAATAAATATTGGTGCTGTCCCAGATAACTCATATTGAGTACCATCTGAGGCAGCATGAAAAAGTTGTCCTCGATAGTGTTGTCTATTTGGACTATTGGCGTGGTTATAATGTGCGGGACGTTATAGCTTTTCCGATTCAACGATACTGGTACGTGATACAGTGACAAGAGAAATGTTTATCGCCCGTTGCGCAGACGTTTAAAATCTTTGTATTTGAGCAGGCGAGAGAATTTATACGTTTGCCTTAAATTGTATGAATAATCGTTAAATTCATATAAAATCGTCGGCTTTTCTGCGGAAATAGTGGGGACATTTGTATGTCACAACAAAATAGTAGCGTCGGTAAAATAGCGGTTGTTATGGGTAGTCAAAGTGACTGGCCGATAATGAAACACGCGGTCGAACAACTAGAGGCCTTTGGCGTGGCGTATGAGGCGAAGGTTGTGTCGGCGCATCGTACGCCCGAATTATTGTTTGAATTTGCTGATAGCGCACGGGCGAATGGTTTTTCTGCAATTATCGCTGGCGCTGGTGGGGCAGCACATCTGCCCGGCATGTTGGCAGCAAAAACAACCTTGCCTGTGCTGGGTGTGCCAGTGCCTTCAAAACACCTGAAAGGCATGGACTCTTTATTATCGATTGTGCAAATGCCGAAAGGTATCCCTGTTGCGACTTATGCTATCGGTGAAGCCGGTGCGGCAAATGCGGCGCTATCTGCAATTTCCATGCTGGCGATAACTGATGAATCGCTGGCAATTAAATTAGCCGAATTTAGAGAAAAACAGCAGCAAGCGGTTTTTGTCATGAAGCTTCCGTCTGATGAAAGCTATTAGTTTAGAGTGTAAATCATATAGCATGAGAGCTTTGCACGAAGCATCTTTTCCTCCGTAGCGGCGTTAAAAATGCCTGAAAAGTACTCACTTACTTCGTGTAAGCTGCGTTTTTTCAGCCATTTTTGCCTTGCTACGATGAAAAATCTACATCGTGCAAAGCTCTCAGCATGAATTTTATGCGACATAATTTTCGTTCTCATTAGCAGGTATATAACAGTATGACTTCTCATGATTATTAACTTAAGGCTGTTTTTTTATGACGGCTGAAATTATTTTACCGGGCGCAACGCTTGGTGTTTTAGGCGGTGGTCAGTTAGGTCGCATGTTTTGTGTGGCAGCGCGTACCATGGGTTATCGCGTGGTAGTGTTAGACTCGGACCCAGCAAGCGGTGCAGGTTCGATTGCCGATGTTCACATCAAAGCGGATTATAAAAACCAGAATGCACTTGAAGAAATGGCAAGCCAGTGCGACGTTATTACTTTGGAATTTGAAAACATCCCCTCTGAAAGCGTACGTTTTATTGCTGATAAAACCACCGTTTATCCATCAGCAGAATCACTGGAAATTGCACAAAATCGTGATTTGGAAAAACAGTTCGCGAAAAAAGCAGGTTTGCAGCCAGTACCGTATTTTGCATTGTTGCAGGAAAGCGAGCTACAGGAAAATGATTTGCAGAAAGCAGCAGACGAAGTTGGTTTTCCCGCAATCTTAAAAAGCAATACATTAGGTTACGACGGCAAAGGTCAGTTTGTGGTGAATAACTTTACCGAGCTGAACGATGCTTATGATCAGGTTGGTAAAGTTGATTGTGTGTTGGAAAAACAAATCAATATTCAATGCGAAATTTCCGCTATTGTTGCCAGAAATGCGGCAGGTGAATTAGCAAATTATCCCGTTTCAGAAAACCAACATCGAAACGGCGTGTTGCACATGAGCATCGTACCCGCACGCGTCTCCCAGCAATTAGCAAAACAGGCAGTAGAAAATGCCGCTATTCTCGCCAATGCGTTATCGTATGTCGGCATACTGGCAGTAGAATTTTTTATTAGCGATGATAACGTGCTGTACTTTAACGAAATGGCGCCGCGCCCACATAACAGTGGGCACTATACAAAAGATGCCTGCGTTACTTCACAGTTTGAACAGCAAGTCAGAATGATATGTGGTTTAACGCCGGGTGATACGCGGCTTTTATCACCAGTAGTAATGGTGAATATGCTGGGCGATTTATGGCAGCCTGACGGACAGCCATACTGGCAAACTATTTTTGCGCAGAATAATATTAAGCTACATCTTTACGGAAAACCCGAAGCGCGTGAAGGGCGCAAGATGGGACACTTTAATGTGCTGGCGGAAGATGTTGCTGCTGCGCTTGTGGTAGCAAATGAGGTGTTTGATTCGCTTTGCGAGCAGTGAACAACTATGAACTATCTCCTCCGCCCTCTATCCCCACCACGACCCTGATTACGATTACCAGTACTACGATTCCCAGTATCACGGTTACCACCACCACGATTACCCCCCGGGCGAGGTCGTCTTTCCATTTTAATCGGCGGCTTTGGCTTAGTCAGTAAATCGCTCGTTACCGCTTCTTTACCAATTTTCTGGTCGATATATTCTTCGATGTCCATAATGTAATGCGCGAAGTCTTCGCAGGCAAAACTGATGGCTGAACCACTCGCGCCCGCGCGTGCAGTACGGCCAATGCGGTGTACATAATCTTCACCGGATTGAGGCAGGTCAAAATTGAATACGTGACTGACTTCGGGAATATGTAATCCACGGGCGGCGACATCGGTTGCAACCAGCGTACTAAATTCACCATCCTGAAATTTCTTTAGCAGGCTTTGGCGTTTCTTCTGTGGCACGTCGCCAGATAATAAAGCTGACTTATAATCATTGCCTTCTAACCAGGCGTACACTTTATCGGCAACACGTTTGGTGTTAATGAACACGATGCTACGTGTTGGTTTGAGCTTGTTCATCAGTCCCAACAGTAACGGAATTTTCTCTTCGTTTGCTGGGTAATAAATAGACTGTTCAATTTTGTCAGCCGTTTTTGTTTCAGATTTTACTTTGATTTCTGCCGGATCGTTCATGTGCACGTAAGCAAGTTCGCCCACGCGATGTGACAAGGTGGCGGAGAAAAGTAGACTCAAACGCTTAGCAGGTTCGGGGCAACGACCTAGTAAATAGCGCATGTCGTCGATGAAGCCTAAATCAAACATGCGGTCGGCTTCGTCTAGTACGACAACGTCGCAATTTTTCAGGCTGAAAACTTTTTGTTTGAAAAAGTCGATGGTGCGCCCAGGCGTGCCGATGAGAATATCAACGCCATCAAGCAGAGTGTTTCGCTGCTTGTCGTAATCAGTGCCGCCATACGCCAGACCAAATTTTAAGCCGGTGTATTTACCGATGACCAAAGCGTCTTTATGTATTTGAATGGCAAGCTCGCGCGTGGGAGCCAGTATCATCGCACGTACCTGTACCTTTTGGCGGTTCTCATGAGCGGGTTTGGTTATTAGATGATTGATGCAGGCAACCATAAAAGCGGCGGTTTTGCCGGTGCCGGTTTGCGCTTCACCAGCGACATCTTTGCCAGTTAGCGCAATTGGGATGCTTTGTGCCTGAATGGGTGTGCAAAATTCAAAACCGGCTTCGTCAATGCCTTTGAGCAGGTTTGTGTTGATATCGAAGTCTTTAAAGCGTGTTTCTGTTAAGTGATGATCCATGGTGGCGTAGCTTACATTAAATTAGATAAATTAGGGGGTGTACAAAGTTAAAAAATAGTCTATTATATGTTCCATCAATATCTTGATTTCCGAATACTTTCGTATCTAAAGTAAATTAACAAGAAAATTTTAATAAGAAAAATTATTCAACAAAAATTTTTAATACCATTGACGCAAATGTATTTGGCGCGATAATTCTAATTACATACTAAAAAATAAGTGAGGTCACACGTTGAGCAACGACATTGTTTACGTTACAGATGATTCTTTTGAAGAAGACGTTTTAAAATCCGACATTCCTGTGCTGGTTGATTACTGGGCAGAATGGTGTGGCCCTTGCAAAATGATTGCACCCATTCTGGAAGAAATTGTTGGGGACTATACTGGCAAACTAAAAGTAGCTAAGTTGAATATTGATGAAAACTCAGCAACGCCGCCTAAATTTGGTATTCGCGGTATTCCGACATTAATGATTTTTAAAGATGGTGATGTAGAAGCAACCAAAGTTGGTGCTTTGTCTAAATCTCAGCTAACAGCATTCATCGATAGTAACTTATAATTTTTAAGCTTCGGATTTTGTTGGAAATCCGAAGCTTATTTTGAAGTTAATTAATTTAAAATTAACCAGTATTAAAGTCAATCAAGCTAAAACTAATCAAGCTATTAGAGACAAGACCGTCTGTTGCTCTCTTATAGACTGCTCTCTTAAAAGCAGCAACAGGCATCAATAATAATCCTTAAAACTCAAATTAAGCATCCTTTCTAATTATGAATCTATCCGAATTAAAACTAAAACCCGTTCCCGAATTACTTGAATTAGCTGCAAAAATGAAATTGGATAATGTCTCACGCTTGAAAAAGCAGGACATTATTTTCGCCATTTTAAAATCACACGCCAAAGGCGGTGAAGATATATTTGGCGGAGGCGTACTGGAAATATTGCAGGACGGTTTTGGTTTTTTGCGTTCGGCAGAAGGTTCGTATTTAGCTGGCCCGGATGATATTTATGTGTCACCCAGTCAGATACGTCGTTTTAGCATGCGTACTGGCGATACCATCGAAGGGAAAATTCGACCACCAAAAGATGGTGAGCGTTATTTTGCGATGCTCAAAGTGGATAAAATTAATTTTGATTCGCCAGAAAATACTCGCAATAAAATTGCTTTTGAAAACCTGACACCGTTACACCCCAACGAGCGTTTTATTATGGAACGTGGCAATGGCAGCACTGAAGATATCACGGCACGTATCATCGACCTGATGTCACCAATTGGTAAAGGTCAGCGCGGTCTGATTGTATCACCGCCGAAAGCCGGTAAGACCATGATGTTAAATCATATAGCGCAGTCGATTGCAGCGAATAACCCCGATTGCGATCTCATCGTATTATTAATTGATGAACGTCCGGAAGAAGTGACCGAAATGGAGCGTAGTGTGCGTGGTGAAGTGGTATCTTCTACCTTTGATGAACCAGCAAGCCGTCACGTACAGGTTGCAGAAATGGTTATCGAAAAAGCCAAACGTCTTGCGGAACATAAAAGAGATGTGGTCATTCTGCTCGATTCAATCACGCGTTTGGCACGCGCCTATAACACGGTGATTCCCTCATCCGGCAAAGTATTAACCGGTGGTGTTGATGCACACGCATTACACCGTCCAAAACGTTTCTTCGGTGCAGCAAGAAATATTGAAGAAGGCGGCAGTATTACAATCTTGGCGACTGCGTTAGTTGATACCGGCTCAAAAATGGACGAAGTTATTTACGAAGAATTTAAAGGCACAGGTAATATGGAAATTCACCTCGACCGCCGTATCACCGAAAAACGCATCTTCCCAGCAATTAACATCAACCGCTCCGGCACGCGCCGCGAAGAGTTATTAACCAAACCAGATGAGTTGCAGAAAATGTGGATTTTGCGTCGTTTACTACAGCCGATGGACGAGATTGGTGCGATTGAATTTTTGATGGGTAAATTGCAGGCGACAAAAACCAATGATGAATTTTTTGATTCGATGAAAGGCTAGGGGAAGCAGTGTGCTGGAATCGTTCCTGACGATTCTCAACATACCATCCATCCATAGATATAAAAAACGAATAGTTAAATGCCCTTAAGCTTGTGGCATAAAGGTTGTTTTTTTAATTTTTTTTGGCAGGTTTTTCATCGTCATCCATTAGAATGCGATGCGCGGGGCCTTCTAAATCTTCAAATTGATCAGATTTTACTGCCCAGAAAAAAACCGCGATGATGATGATAACTATAATCAGTGCAACGGGTAGTAGTAAGTAAATTATATCCATGGGTTTGAGTGTTTTAATATTTTGTTCTATTCAATCGTAACGCATTTAACACAACAATCAGCGAACTAACAGACATACCAATTGCTGCTAACCAGGGTTCGACATAACCCATTGCTGCCGCGGGAATTGCAACAATATTATACAGCAGTGCCCAGCTTAAATTTTGTTTGATGATGCGCAGGGTTTTTGTTGCGATTAAATAGCCGTGATAAATATGTTCGATGTTATTGCTGATTAAAATCATGTCGGCAGTCGCGGCGGCAAGTTGTGTGCCTTTGCCCATAGCGATGGACAGGTCAGCGCCTGCGAGCACTGGTGCATCGTTGATACCGTCGCCAGTCATCACCACCACTGCGCCTTTTTGTTGTAGTACGGTGACGTTTTTTAGTTTGTCTGTGGGTTTTAAATTGGCTGAAAAATGTTTTATGCCAAGTTGCTCGCTTATTTTTTTTGTGTTTTCAAAATGATCGCCACTCATTAAGTGTGTGGTTTTATGCTGAAGCTGAAGTTGTTTTATAAGCGGCGCTGCTTCGCCCCGGATTTTGTCTGACAATATAAATGTTGCTACACAGTGATTTTTGTTTGCCAGATAAATGCCACCTGAGAATGTTTTACTTGTTGCTTCAGTATTGCCTTCAAAAAAAGCAGTGCTGTGTTTTTGTATAAACTCTTCGTTACCAATAAACCATTCTGTGTTATCTATCTCGCCTTGTATGCCGAAGCCTGTATTGTGTTTCAATTGTTTAACGCTTAAGAGTGAATGCTCGTTAGCGATTAATAATGCTCTTGCGATAGGGTGTTCGGAGCTAGCTTCTAACGATGCTGCAATATTTAATAAATAATTATCGCTAAATTTTTCTGCATGCGAAATTATTTTTTCAAGCTGAATGTTGCCTTCAGTTAAGGTGCCTGTTTTATCAAAAACAAAATCGGTGGCTTGCGCCAGTGTTTCAAGTGCGTGTGTGCGTTTCGGTAATAAACCAATTTTTGCTAATTGACCACTCGCTGCAGTAATAGCAGTTGGTGTTGCCAGTGATAAAGCGCAAGGGCAGCTAACGACTAAAGTAGCGATGGTTATTTCCAGCCACTGCGTTGGGTCGACGCGATACCAGTAGTAAGCAACGATAGCAGCAATGCTTAACAATATGCTGACAAACCAACTGGCGATTTTATCGGCAAGTTTGGCAATGGTGGGTTTTGTGTTTTGTGCGTCATCAATTAAACGTTGAATAGAATACAGTGTGCTGTCTTCGCCGAGTTTGTTGACTTGAATAATCAGCGGGTTTTCTGTGTTAGTGCTGCCGCCAATAACGCTGTCGTTTATTTTTTTTGTTACCGGCAAACTTTCGCCAGTGATTAACGATTCGTTGATGCCAGAGTCACCCTCAATAATAATACTGTCTGCCGGTATGACTTCACCAGGACGGACTAATAAGTAATCGCCGATAGCTAGTTCAGTAACGGCGATGCTTTCCTGGTTTTCGTTAGAGAGAGTGTCTGCATAATTAATTAATCGTGTTGCAATAGCAGGTTTTAAATTCAGTAACGCTTCGGTGGCTTCGGAGGTTTGTTTGCGCGTGCCAATTTCAAAAAAACGTGCGCTTAATAAAAAGAAGGTGAACATGGCAACAGAATCAAAATATACTTCGCCGCTACCTTTAATGGTGTGAATAAAACTGGCGGTGAAAGCAATGCTAATACCTAAAGATACTGGCACATCCATACCAACGCGTTTATTACTGAGGTCACGATAAGCCGATTTAAAAAATACCGATGAGGCGTATAACAAAATGGGAATAGTTAAGGCTAAACTAATCCAGCGAAAACTTTGTTTGAATGTTTCATCGATGCCCCACCATTCGCCGGTGTACATGGCGACGGCAAACGTCATAATCTGCATGCCGAGCAGTCCCGATAGACCGAGGCGTTTTATTTGTTGTTTGCGTTCTTTTTCAAGAAGGCGTTGATGCTGCTCCGGGTCGAAAGGGTGTGCCAGATAACCAATGCGCGAGATAGATTCCAGAATTTCGCTGAGTTGAATTTTACTGTTATCCCACCTTACCCGCGCACGGTGATTGCTGTAATTAATGCTTGCGCTGATAACGCCTTCGAGTGCATTAAGATGTTTTTCGTTAAGCCAGACACAGGCAGCGCAGGTAATGCTTTCAAGAATTAACGAGACTTCAAGCGTGTTTTTATCTTCGGTTTGATTAACAAATTGTTTTTGTACCGCGTTGCTGTCGTAAGCTTTTAATTGCTGTAAAAACGTCGGTAAGATTTCTTCGGGTTTTTCGGGATTGCTGGTGCGGTATTTATAAAAATCGTCCATGCCGCTGTCGATGATAGCCTGTGCAACCGCCTGGCAGCCGTAACAACACATGAGCTTATTTTCATTTTTGTAGCTTACATTGATGTTTAGCTTGTCGGGTACAGGTAGACCGCAGTGAAAACAAAAAATGGGGTCGTTATTGAGTGACATAATTGGTCGGCATAAATGGGTTTCATTGCGAAAATACTTGTCCTTTGTTAGAGCAATTGTTTAAATGAATAATTAATAGAGGTGCCCTAAAGACAATAAATTGTTATCGCAGGCTGTAGTTTAAACTATGAACACATTAAAACGTATTGATATTAATCATCTAAAAGTTAGTTGTAGAGAATGTAACTTACGGGAATTATGTTTTCCTCATGGTATGAATGATGATGAATTGACAAATATGGAAGCGGTTGTTGACCAGCCGAAACCTTTGCATAAACACGATTTTCTCTATCGTGATGGCGATACTACGGCTGCAATTTATGCAGTTCGTTCTGGCTGTGTGAAAACCATGACAGAAAGCGCCAACGGTAATGAGCAAATAGTTGGTTTCCATTTACCCGGTGAACTGCTTGGTCTGGATGGTTTTGCTGAAGGTGTGCATACCTGCAATGCACAGGCACTTGAGACCTCGAGCATTTGCGAATTGCCACTGAATCAGCTTGAAGCACTGTGTCATGAATTGCCGGGCTTGCAAAAACAAATGCGGCGTATTATGGGCAAAGAAGTCAGTAGTGATCATAAATTGCTTTTGCTGCTGGGGAAAATGACGGCAGAAGAACGGTTGGCCAGTTTTTTGCTGAGTTTGTCTGGGAGAATGGAAGAGCGCCACTGGAAAAATAATGAATTTAATTTAAGTATGCCGAGACAGGATATTGCGAATTATCTTGGCATGGCAGTAGAAACTGTTAGCCGCTTATTTGCGGCTTTTCAGGCAGAAAAAATAATTAAAGTCGACCGTAGAAATATTGTTATTTTGGATATGCAAGCGTTGAAAGTGATTGTTGGCGAATGTGAACCCACTAAATAAGTATAAGGGCATAAGTAATTCATAGAGGTGGTCTAAAGTAAAAACTGTATTTTGCAGTGCTAAAAATTGACCTATGTCATACCTTTTTATTTTTAAATATTTACACTGCTCGACACGAATTTTGTTAGTTGAATTACCGTTATATCGGTGTATTATTTGGGATAATCATTCCACAATAATAATTAAAGTAGCAATACCGGAGATAATTTATGCTGTCACACTTAATTGGAATTCTATTCTCGCCGTCAGAAGAATGGGAAAAAATTCGTGATGCTAATTGTACTATCGGTAAGTGTTATTGTGGTTATGTTTTTCTTATGGCGGCGATTGCACCTGTTTCTGGCTTTTTTGGTACCACGCAGTTTGGTTGGCAAATTGGTGCGGGTGAAGCGGTAAAGTTATCAGCTGATAGTGCTTTAATTATCGCAATTGCATATTATTTTGTCATGCTCATGGGTGTATTTAGTATGGGCGTGATGATTCACTGGATGGGTAAAACCTATAATGCAGAGCAAAATTTGTCGCGCTGTATTCGTTTAGCGGCTTTTACTGCAACACCTTTATTTTTGGTTGGACTTGTCGAATTGTTTCCGATTCTGTGGCTGAACTTTGTTATTGGCCTGCCTGCATTGGCTTATTCCGTAAAACTTTTATATACCGGCCTTCCTGTCATGATGGAAATTGATGAAGATCGAGGGTTTTTGTTTTCTAGTGCTGTGCTAGCGGTTGGTATGGTTGCGTTAGTGGTGATGATGGCGGCAACAGCAATACTCTGGTTTAACGGCTTTGCACCGCAGTTTGTTGACTAAATTGTTTGCTTATATCCCGTTTGCTCATCTCCACTGGGTAAGCCAGAGGAATGGCTGGTTCCGGTATTGCCTAAATTGAATATATTAATAAACTAATGTTTCTTTTAAACTGCACTTTTGAGGGTGTCTCCTCATTAAAATTGTGACTACTTAAGCGGGTGACAAAAGTATGAATAATCAAACGATGACTTACGATTATACCGTTGTTCGGCAGTTTGCCATTATGACTATCGTACTGGGTATTGTTGGTATGTTGGTTGGGGTGCTCATCGCATCACAGATGGCATGGCCTGTGCTCAATTTTGATACGCCGTGGTTGTCTTTTGGTCGCTTGCGCCCGCTACATACGAATGCGGTAGTGTTTGGCTTTGGTGGTTCGGCGCTGTTTGCAACCTCTTATTATGTGGTGCAGCGTACTTGTCATGTGCGCTTATTTGCGCCGGCTTTAGCACAATTTACCTTTATTGGTTGGATGCTGGTCATTGTTTCAGCCGTGGTTACTTTACCAATGGGGTTTACTTCATCAAAAGAATACGCTGAACTTGAATGGCCGATTGATATACTAATTACAATCGTTTGGGTGTCTTATGCCGTGGTGTTTTTTGGTACGCTTGCCAAACGACGAGTGAAACACATCTATGTAGCGAACTGGTTCTTTGGTGCATTTATTATTACTGTTGCGATGTTGCACATTGTTAACAGCGCAGCGCTTCCGGTTAGTCTATTTAAATCTTATTCTGTTTATTCCGGTGTGCAGGATGCGATGGTGCAATGGTGGTACGGGCACAACGCGGTTGGATTTTTTCTGACAGCGGGTTTCCTTGGTATCATGTACTACTTCATTCCCAAACAAGCGGAACGCCCGGTTTATTCTTATCGTTTGTCGGTTGTGCATTTTTGGTCTTTGTCTTTTACTTATATTTGGGCGGGTCCGCATCATTTGCATTACACCGCACTGCCTGATTGGACACAGTCTTTAGGCATGGCGTTTTCACTTATTTTATTAGCACCTTCCTGGGGTGGCATGATTAACGGCATTATGACCTTGTCTGGTGCATGGGAAAAACTACGCACTGATCCCATTTTAAAATTTCTTATCGTTTCAGTTTCTTTTTATGGCATGTCAACGTTTGAAGGTCCGATGATGGCGATTAAAACAGTGAATGCTTTATCGCATTACACTGATTGGACAATTGGCCATGTACATTCTGGCGCATTAGGTTGGGTGGCGATGGTGAGCATCGGTGCGATGTATTTTCTTATTCCAAAATTATTTGATACTGAAATTCACAGTAAAAAATTAATTGAGACACATTTTTGGATTGCGACGATTGGTATTGTGTTATACATCACCTCAATGTGGATTTCCGGCATTATGCAAGGCTTGATGTGGCGTGCGATTAATAACGATGGCACCTTAACTTATAGCTTTGTTGAAAGCGTGCAGGCAATGCATCCGTTCTATATTGTGCGTGCCAGTGGCGGTTTATTGTTCCTGATTGGTATGCTGATTATGGCGTATAACATAAGTAAAACCATTGCGCAGGGTAAGGCAGTACAAGCCGTAATTCCTGAGCCAGCAGCGGCACATTAGGAGAGAATTAAAATGTCATCGATTCAAGATAAAGCTGAAACTAAAGTTGGCGTATTAATTGTTTTGTCGTTAGTGGTTGTACTCTGGGGTGGGCTCGCGCAAATTGTACCTTTGTTTTTTCAGCACTCAACAACAACACCGGTTGATGGCTTGAAGCCGTATACCCCGCTGCAATTAGAAGGCCGTGATATTTATATTCGCGAAGGCTGTGTCGGATGCCACTCGCAAATGATTCGACCTTTCCGTGCGGAAACCGAACGTTATGGCCACTATTCTGTAGCAGGCGAATTTATTTATGACCGCCCATTTTTATGGGGTTCAAAACGTACAGGGCCCGATTTACATCGTGTTGGTGGTCGTTATTCTGATGAATGGCATCGTGTTCATTTAGTTAATCCGCGTGATGTTGTGCCAGAATCGATCATGCCGTCTTACCCATGGCTGGAAACGAATGTACTGGATGGCAGTGATATTCAAGATAAAATGAACACGTTAGTTACGTTGGGACACCCTTATTCAGATGCTGAAATTGCGGCTGCGCCCGCTGTGTTGGAAGGCAAAAGTGAGCTTGATGCCGTTGTTGCTTATTTGCAAGCACTGGGTTTGCATGTAAAGCAACGTAGATAATTGTGGCTAGATAAGTACAGCAGTAATAATTTTACACAATAACTTTACACAATAATTTTTAAGTGGAATTGTAATCATGGAACCATCATCAACTGAAATTTTTTGGCAGTCTGCTTGGACAGTTTTTGCGTTTGTATTTTTTGTTGGCGTGGTTTTTTGGGCGTGGAGTGGCAAACGTAAAACCAGTTTTGATGAAGCGGCAAGAATGGCGCTTGATGACGATAAAGATGTGAGCGCTGAGCAGCGCCGTAATGCCTGACGGTATGTTTAGCCCTTAATATTTAGTCAATGGATTTCACAGTAAACATGAATTTTATAAGCCGTGCTTTAAAGAACAAAGCGAAGATTATGAGAGAGCTTTGCACGAAGCATCTTTTCCGCCATAGCGGCGTTAAAAATGCCTAAAAAGTACTCACTTACTACGTGTAAGCTGCGTTTTTTTAGTCATTTTTGCCTTGCTATGACGCAAAATCTACATCGTGCAAAGCTCTCATGAGGAATTATTATGTCTGACTTTACTAGCGAATTCTGGAGTTGGTTTATTATTGTGATTGTCGTCGGCGGCATTGTCTGGCTGCTTTATATTTTAAGTGGCAATAATAAGGCAAATACAGAAGAAGGCGTGTCAACAGGGCATGTGTGGGACGAAGATCTTGAGGAATTAAATAATCCAATGCCACGCTGGTGGCTGGTGATGTTTTATATCACTATTGTTTTCGCGGTTGTTTATCTGATTCTTTATCCGGGCATGGGTTCTTATAAAGGCATACTTGGCTGGACAGAAGTGGATGAGTACGAAGTAGAAGTTGCACGTGCAGAAGAAGAATTTGGACCGTTATTTGCACAATTTGAAAAAACACCTGTGGCTGAGCTTGCTAACAACGAAGCGGCAACAAACGCGGGTAAGCGTTTATTTGTTACTTACTGCGCCGTGTGTCATGGCTCTGATGCTCGTGGTGCGCCGGGGTTTCCTAATCTTCGTGATAATGACTGGCTATACGGTGGTTCACCTGAGCAGATTGAAACCTCCATCATGTATGGCAGAAGTGGCGTAATGCCTGCATGGGAAGAGCCGCTTGGTGGTGCAGAAGGTGTTGATGAAGTTGCCAACTATGTGATGAGTCTTGCTGGACGCAAAGTGGATGCTGAACTGGCGATAGCGGGCAAAGAAAAATTTGAGATATTCTGCGCTGGTTGTCACATGCCCGATGGTACCGGTAATAAGGCATTGGGCGCGCCAAATTTGAGCAATAACATCTGGTTATATGGCGGTTCACCACGTACCATTAAAGAAACAATTGCAAAAGGTCGTGCCGGTAAAATGCCAGCACACAGCGAATTTTTAGGCGCGGCTAAAGCACATGTTTTGGCGGCATATGTTTATAGCCTGTCGCATGAAGCTGATTAAGTAGTCGATTAAGTAGTCGATTAAG
>UOFD01000053.1_pt1 | contig 16511 bp, 16 predicted proteins | sample 1990101 | NCBI WGS metagenome assembly UOFD01 (sample SAMEA4728526, study PRJEB27164) | hydrothermal vent metagenome | biome: marine basaltic hydrothermal vent biome; feature: marine hydrothermal vent; material: mineral | place: Pacific Ocean | collected 2011-06-14/2011-07-23 | depth 1741 m | reverse complement strand
TATTTAGAGGAAAAGCTATCTAATGTCCGCCAAAAAGCATAATCAATAATCAGGCAATTTTTCTTCTACGCCTAGCATTGCTTCTTTTAAGTCGTCATCCGCAGGCTTTTTACCCAGCCAAACATCCAGTAGCGCTGAATAAAAGTCAGCACCTTCAATAACACCTTTTACTTTGCCATTAATGGTTACACGTGTACCTGTCGCAGGAATAAAATCAAAGAATAAAACATCGCCTTTTTTTAAATCAGGAAAAAAGGTATTAAATGTTTTTAAACGTGCCTGTAATTGTTTCAGTTGTTCATCACCGTTATTTTCGTCGAAGCCTTCATTCCAGCCGTTAGTAATTTTCTCACGTTCGACTTTATCGTAAACCATGTGCATAACAACACGTTTAGGACCCTTTAATTTTTGCGCTGCATCACGCGACTTAATTTTTAATTCGGTGTATAAAGCACCAACATAAATATCAAAAATAAATTTTGTGCGATAGCCCATACCGTTTAACTGCAGGGCAACATTTGTGCCATCCAACGTCACACTGTCAGGCAAAGTTACGTCATTAAGTTGACGCGCCGAAACGGCTGTAGAGAATAAAGTGATAGAGAATAAAAGAAAAAGTGTGGCACTAAAACGATGAATTAGTTTTTTTGTAAACATAACAACCTCCGATCAATTTATAAAAATAAAAGCCTGCCAGCTAGAGACAGTTGCGCTATAGAGCCGTTACAGTATCACTAAAATTGCATTTAAGACAGCCCATAAAACAGCAGCCTTTGGCGGGAAATTTTAGGCTTTATAAGCCAGATCTAATTGCTTGGCAGCTCTAACTTCATCCAGACGTTTCACTGGTAGCGTTTGCGGTGCGGCGTGTAGAATATCAGGATTGGTTTCTGCTTCATGTTTGATTTGTTCCAACGCGTTCATAAAACCATCAAGCGCTTCTTTGGCTTCTGACTCAGTGGGTTCAATCAACAAACATTCGGGCACTAATAATGGGAAGTAAGTTGTGGGTGCGTGATAACCTAAATCTAATAAACGTTTGGCAAAGTCCATTGCTGAGACATGAAAATCCCGCGCTTCATTTTTTAATGTAATAATAAATTCATGACTGGCACGACGTTTGTCGATAGCCAGCGTAAAGCCACGTTTTTTTGCTTCTGCCATCATGTAGTTAGCATTCAGCGTGGAAAATTCAGCGACACGCACCATACCTTCACGGCCAAGAAATCGCATGTAAATATAGGCGCGCAATAATACACCGGGGTTACCCATAAATGCCGACAGGCGACCGATAGACTGCGGGCAATCTTTTGCTGTGAGATAACGATAATTTTTATCTTCTTTAGCCACTACTGGCAACGGCAAAAATGGAATCAAACGTTCGGCAACACCCACTGCACCCGATCCCGGACCACCACCGCCATGTGGTGTGGAAAATGTTTTATGCAAGTTGGAATGAATAACATCAAAACCCATATCACCGGGGCGAATTTTTCCGAGGATGGCATTTAAGTTTGCGCCATCGTAATACAACAAACCACCGGCTTCGTGTATCACTTTTGCGATGGCTTCGATGTTGCGTTCAAACACGCCCAGTGTTGATGGGTTAGTAAGCATCAGCCCCGCCGTTTGTGGCCCGACTGTCTGTTTCAACGCTTCGAGATCAACGTCGCCGTTATCTAAAGTAGAAATTTCTTTTACGCTAAAACCACACATCACCGCAGTTGCTGGATTAGTACCGTGTGCTGCGTCCGGCACTAAAATTTCTTTGCGCGCTTCGTCGCCGCGTGATTTGTGATACGACTCAATCATAGCAACGCCAGCAAACTCACCCTGCGCGCCAGCCATTGGTGCTAACGAAAACGCTGCCATACCAGTGGCTTCACACAACATTTCCTGTAACTCATACATGCAAGCAAGAAAGCCCTGATTTTGCGCATCGGGCGTTAACGGGTGTGCGTTTAAAAATCCGGGTAGCATCGCTAGCGTATTGCAAGCGCGCGGGTTGTATTTCATGGTGCAAGAGCCCAGCGGATAAAACTCGGTGTCGATGGAAAAATTTTTCTGTGACAAACGTGTGTAATGTCGCACTGCTTGCAACTCAGAAACTTCTGGCAGCATTGCGCTTTGTTTGCGCAATAAATTTTCGGGGATGGCCGAGACAGACACTTTTATTGCTGGTGATTGCGGTGCGCCTTTACGACCTTTTGATGAGTGCTCAAAAATTAACATTAAATACTCTCCGCCAGTGATGCTGACGTGGTATTTTCACCCTGCGTATTTAACACTTCCTGCATAGCTTTAACGTAAGTGTTTATATCTGCTTCGTTGCGCATTTCGGTGGTACACACCAATATTGCATTGCCTAGCTCAGGGTAATCCAACGATAAATCATAACCGCCAAGAATACCTTTTTTCATCAATGCTTTTAGCACATCACTAGCAGATTTATTACTGGCAGACTTTTCTAACAACAGTGCTGTCTCATGAAAATGCGTACCAGAAAAAACTTTTTTTACACCATCAATCGCAGTCAATTTTTCGACAAGTTTGTTGTTGTTTTCAAAACAGGCAGCGGCGGTATTTTCTAAACCTTGTGCGCCTTGTATCGACATGTAAATCGTCGAGGCTGTCACCACTAAACCTTGATTCGTACAAATGTTTGATGTCGCTTTGGAACGGCGGATATGTTGCTCGCGCGCTTGCAAAGTTAAAACAAAACCTTCTTTGCCATCAAGATCAACCGTGCGCCCAACGATACGTCCGGGCATCTGCCGAACCAGTGCTTGTTTGCAACAAAGCAAACCGTAATACGGGCCGCCGGCTGACATCGGTGCGCCTAACGGTTGTCCATCACCGCAGGCAATGTCAGCGCCTGCATTAGCAGCCTCGCCCCATTCACCCGGTGGTTTTAACACTGCCATGGTTAATGGGTTTATCGCTGCAATTACCAAAATATTATTTTCATGCGCCCAATCAGTAATCGCATCAACATCTTCAAGACAACCAAAAAAGTTGGGCTGCTGTATAACCACCGCAGTAATATCACCTTCACCCAACTGTTTAATTTGTTCTAATGAAACAATGCCGGTGGTTTTATCGTAAGGCACATCAAGCAATTCAATTTGCTGGCCTTTCACAATCGTGTGCGCGGTTTTTCGATAAACCGGATTAACCGTTGTCGGTATCAAAATTTTTCGTGACTTTGATTTTCGATTAGCACGCACCGCCATCAAAATAGCTTCTGCCAACGAAGACGCACCGTCGTACATCGATGCGTTCGATACATCCATCGCGGTCAACGCAGTCATCATGCTTTGGTATTCGTAGGTCAGCTGTAACGTGCCCTGCGATGCTTCTGCCTGATAAGGTGTGTACGCGCTGTAAAATTCGCCGCGCGTGGTTATCTCCCAAACTGCTGCGGGGATATGATGCTGATAAGCACCGGCACCTAAAAAACAAATCGCCGTGCTGTTTTCGCTGGCACGCTGGCGCATCAGACGAGAGATTTCCATCTCGTTCATGCCTGTTGGTACGGCTTCTAAAACACCGGCGCGAAGATGCGCAGGAATTTCATCAAATAAATCATCAACAGAATTCACGCCGATGGTTTCTAACATCTGTGTGATTTCTTGATCGGTATGGGGAATAAAAGGCATGTTTTAAAACTAAGTGGCAGTTGGCAGTTGGCAGAAAGTTTAAAATAGTTTTTACTGCTAATTGCCTACCGCCAACGAATAACTTTGTTTATTCTTCAATCTCAGCCGAATACGCTTCAGCATCCATCAAATCATCAAGCTCTTCTGCTGATGCTTTCATTTTGAATAACCAGCCGTTGTCATAAGGTGAGGTATTTATTATTTCAGGCTCATCGGCTAAGGCTTCATTAATTTCTATAATTTCACCGCTGATTGGCATGTAAACATCAGAGGCCGCTTTTACTGATTCGACCACACAGCATTCATCACCTGCAACAAACTCTGTACCGGGCTCAGGCAATTCAACAAAAACTAGATCACCTAGCAACGCTTGCGCATGATCACTGACACCGACAGTTATCAAACCATCATCTTCAACACGCAGCCATTCGTGTGACTCGGTATATTTTAATTCAGAAGGGACTTCACTCATTTTTTTCTCCCAGATGCCTAGTTTATAGCACCTAATTTATAGCACCTGATTTATGCTGCCTAGTTTATACTACTTGGTTTATAATTCAGATTCGTCTGAGGTGCGTATTATACCCTCAGTTTTAATGCTCGTAAATTTAGCGCTATTGCCGACAATAGCGACAACTATACTGCCTTACCATCGCGCACAAAAACGGGTTTTACAACCGCCGCATTTAGCAATTTACCACGAATTTCTACTTTACAGATTTCACCAATGCCAACCGGCACCCGTGCCAGTGCAATTGATTTTTGCAGGCTGGGCGAAAAGGTACCACTGGTTATTTCACCTTCACCCACGTCTGCAATAACTTTTTGATGACCACGCAACACGCCGCGCTCTTCCAGTATTAAACCAACGATTTTCTGTTTAACGCCGCCAGATTTTTCTTTTTCAATCACACTGCGACCAATAAAATCTCGGCCTTCTGGCTGCCATGCAATGGTCCAGCCCAAACCGGAAATCAATGGCGAGGTTGTTTCTGTCATGTCGCTGCCGTATAAATTCATACCGGCTTCTAATCGCAACGTATCACGTGCGCCTAAACCGCAGGGTTTAATGCCGGCGGTTGCCAGCTTATCCCAAAATGCGGGGGCTTCTGATGACGGTAAGATAATCTCAAAACCATCTTCACCAGTGTAACCGGTGCGACCGACAAACCAGTCACCGCAATCAGCACCAAAAAAACGTTTTAATGGCGTTGCTGCTTCAACCACGTCGATCGGCAAAACTTCAAATGCTTTTTCGCGCGCATTAGGCCCTTGTACTGCAATCATCGCTAAGTCGTCACGCGCGTTTACGCTAACGTTAAATGCCGCCGCGTGTTCATTAAACCAGGCGAGATCTTTTTCAGCGGTACCCGCATTCACCACCACGCGATACCAGTCGTCAGACATGTAATACACGATTAAATCGTCGATGACACCGCCTTCAGGATTAAGCAAGCAACTATACAAAGCCTTGCCACTCTCGGTCAGTTTTGCCACATCGTTTGCCAACATGTGCTGCAAGAAACCCTTAATATCGCCTGATTGAATATCGCCCAATTGCAAGTCAACAATCACCATGTGCGAAACGTCAAACATGCCCGCGTCTTTGCGCACCTGATGATGTTCATCAATTTGCGAACCATAATTAACCGGCATCTGCCAGCCAGCAAAATCCACAATCTTGCCTTTGTATTCCACGTGTTTGTCGAAGAGAACGGTTTTATTAGTCATAAGCTAAAGTCACAATCTGATTCACAGTTTTTCAGCGAACGAATTTTACATGGTTTAACAAGTCAGAGTCCTGATAAAAAATAGTGGTACTAACTTTTTTATTTTTTCCGCAAATACACGCAAATGAACGCTAATAAATCCTTTATTATTTAGTAATATTTCATAAAATTATGTTTTTATTTTGCGTTTTTTTCGGATTATTTTTGTTTTTATCGCGTTCATTTGCGTGTATTTGCGGAAAAAAACAAGCATCTAAACACCCAACGCCTGCCGAATCACTCGATACTTTAACGCAGGCAGATGATCAACCAGCGACAAACCCGCATTTCGTGCTTCTGCAATTAGTGCATTGCTGTTGCCAAACAATTTCTTGAATCCTGTCATCGACATTTCCATCATCTGGTTCGCGCCTTTTCGTTGGCGTTGGTATTTCGATAAGGTATGCAACGCTGCCCACTGCCTGCCGGCTTTTTTTGCTGTGCAGATAACTTCGGCTAATGAGGCCGCATCGGCGATGCCTAAATTCGCGCCCTGTCCTGCCAGCGGATGAATGCTATGCGCGGCATCGCCGATTAGTGCCAGACCGGGTTTGACGTAATTGGTGGAGTGGCCGTGTGCCAGCGGGAATAAAAAACGTTGCTGCACATCGGTGATTTCACCGAGTTTGTATTGGCTTGCCTTGACCAATGCCTGTTTAAATTCGTCATCGCTCATCGCCATGTGTTCGCTGGCGGCTGCGTCATCCAGCGACCAAACAATGGAACTGTAACCATTATAGAGCGGCAAAAACGCCAACGGACCTGTTGGCATAAAACATTGCCAGGCGGTATTTTGATGCGACTCGCTAGTCGCTACATTACACACCAAACCTTGCTGCCCGTAGGATTTTTGCTTACGCTGGATAGCGGCAGTCTCGCGCACTTTTGATTTTGCACCGTCCGCACCGACCAGCAGTTTTGCCGTCAATTTCGCGCCATCTGCCAGAGTAATGCTGCTGCATGTTTTACCATCTGCTTCTGGTTGATAATCGATACTGGAAATTTCCTGTGGGCAGAAGTAGTGAATATTTTTTGCCGTTTTCACGGTTTCGAGCAACAACTGTTGTAACACATTATTTTCGATAATAACGCCTAACTCAGCCACTCCCAGTTCGACACTATCAAATTCAATCTGCCCGACACCGGTCTGATCCCAGACAAACATTCTGTCGAACACACAGGCGCGTTTTGACAGAGTTGATTGCCAGACATTCTGCCTGTCATTTTGCTTGTCATCTTGCTTATAGCGTTGCAGTGCAAAACGATTGATTGCCGAAACGCGGCATTCTGGCTGCTCTGTCACTTCTCTTAATTCATTGCGCTCGACCACCGCCACAGAAAAATCTGAACCCGCCAGCTCACAGGCTAAACTTAAACCAACGATGCCGCCGCCGACGATGATAATATCGAAATCATTTTCAGTTATTTTTTCTGTCACAACGGCAAGCCTCTGCTCAAACGCGACAGACGACCACCCGTGCCAGCATTAAGCCCCATGCTCTGCATCGCCAATTGATGTTTGAGATCTGGTAGCACATCAACCATCAACAAACCAAGTGAACGTGCGTGTGCGAGCGGTGCGATTGAGTTGGAAAAAGTTTTCACTAAAACATCCGTAAAACGATACACCCGTTTGATGTCTTGCTCACGTTGCGCCACGTATTGCTGCAACATGTCGGGCGCATCAATGTCTGCATTTGCACGTTGTTTATCGACGATGAGTTCGGCGAGCAGCGCGACATCACGTAACGCCAGATTAAACCCCTGACCAGCAACCGGATGCACGCTGTGCGCAGCATTGCCGATGATCGCCACACGCCCCTGCACCATTTGCGTCGCTGATTGCAAAAACAGCGGGTAGATTTGCCGCTTGCCAACTTTTTTAATTTGACCCAGACGAAAACCAAAACGCTGTTGCAACTGCGCAGTAAAATCAGTTTCGTCCAACGCGTATAAATAATCGGCCTGTTCTGGGTTTACCGTCCACACCACCGAGCAACGGTTTTTTGTCATCGGCAAAAACGCCAACGGCCCGCTTTCGGTAAAACGCTCGTAAGCTACATTGTTGTGTTTTTTGCCGGGCGTGATGTTGGTAATTAAGGCTGACTGCGCATAATCTTTTCGGCTACTGCCAATATTCAGCAACTGCAAAACTTGCGATTTATTGCCGTCCGCTGCAACCAGTAATGTACCGCTTAAAGTTTGTGAGCGATCCTCAAATTGAATATCAACTGATACTTTTTTTTCGTCCTGTTGCAACGCAGATAATTCCACCGGACAAAATAAATGAATATTCGATGAGGTTTCAATGGTGGCGTATAACTGCTGACCGATGTCACGATTTTCCAGCACATAACCTAACGCTTCCACGCCTTCTTGTTCACTAGTTAATCGGCTAACACCAAAATGCCCGCGGTCAGAAATATGAATGGTATTGATGGCTTCGGCGTGTGGCGCAAGCGAAGACCACAAACCCATCGCGTCGAAAATACAGCGACTGCCGTAAGAAAGTGCCACCGTGCGATCATCATAACTGGGTTGTGAATCGGTGTTTAATTCAAAGGCTTCGATAACTGCGATTTTTAATGCGGTGTTTTTTAAGGCACAGGCAAGGCTGGCACCGGCAAGACCGCCGCCGATGATGATTACGTCGAAATGATTGTCTGTTGTATTTACCATTTATTTTTTACAGTGGCGCTGATCGCGGAATCCAGATAATTATATTACTTAGCCATCACTGCTTCAACTTCCGCCACCGTTCTTGGCAGTCCCTTGGTCAATAACTCATAACCATCTTTGGTCACAGCCAAGTCATCTTCAATGCGCACGCCAATATTCCACCAGCGTTTAGCACCGCGAATGCCAGCGGGAATGTATAAACCCGGTTCCACAGTCAGCACCATTCCCGGTTCTAACAATCGCCATTTTTCATCGACTTTATAGTCGCCAACATCATGCACGTCCATGCCTAACCAGTGGCCAGTGCGATGCATGTAATATTTCATGTAACTGCCGTCTTTGATTAATTGCGCTGGTTTGCCTTTTAATAAACCGATTTCAACCATGCCTTTGGTTAATGCTCGAACGGCGGCTTTATGTGGATCGTTCCAGTGGTTGCCCGGTTTTACTTTTGCGAAGGCGGCATCTTGCGCGGCTAACACCACTTCATAAATTTCCTGTTGCGGTACGGTGTATTTTCCATTGACGGGAAATGTGCGCGTGATATCTGCGGCGTAACCTTGATATTCTGCACCGGCATCAATTAGCACCAACTCTTTATCTTTAAGCTCGGCATTGTTTTCGGTGTAATGCAGAATACAGCCATTTTCACCACCGCCAACAATTGATGAATACGCCCAGTCCGCACCGTTGCGTTTAAATTCAAATAAAAATTCGGCTTCAAGTTCAAACTCTTTTAAACCCGGTTCACATATTTGCATCGCATTAATGTGCGCCTGTACAGAAATTTTTGCGGCTTTACGCATTAGTGCTAATTCTTCTCGGCTTTTATACAGGCGCATATCGTGCAATAAATATTCCAACGAAACAAATTCATACGGCGCGTGCGCACCGCGACGTGATTGTGCGCGTAAATTATTAACGCACTTAAGTACGTGTTTATCAAATTCGTAATTCAGGCCAATGCTGTAATACACACTGTCTCGATCTTCCATCAAACCCGGCAGAATTTCTTCGAGGTCGTCAATAGGATAAGCATCATCTGCGCCGAAATGTTCCACCGCACCTTCAGTGCCAAAACGACGGCCATCCCAGGTTTCTTTTAGCGGATCGCGGTCGCGGCAAAATAATACGAACTCACCCTGTTTGCGATGCGGGATTAATACGATGACGGATTCTGGCTCATTGAATCCGCTAAGGTACGTAAAATCACTGTCCTGACGAAAACCGTGTTCAACATCGCGATTACGCACCAACGTCGGCGCAGCCGGTAAAATAGCCACCGAGTTTTCACCCATCATGCGCATTAATTGCTTACGGCGTTTTGTATAAACTTTTTTATTCAATATTTTTCTCTTAAAAATAAGACAACATAAAATTTTCCGCAAATATACGCAAATGAACGCAAATAAAAGCGTTTTTAATTTTTTTAAATTTGCGTGTATTTGCGTTCATTTGCGGAAAGAATAGTTTTTGATTATTTAGTGCACAGTCTGTGACGATTGCAACGGCTGTAATTCTTCATAAATCAGCAATATACCCATGCGCACGTATTCGCAAACTTCCATAAAAGCTACTTCGTCATCTTCACTGTCTTCTTCATCGGCGGCGATTTCGGCTTCGTTGTCCGCGACGTATCCGGCGCGGGAAATTTCCAGGATGTCGCGAATTAATTCTTTGCTGTCTTCTGGCAGTACCGTGTCTTCTTTAATGCCGCCAATCGCCAGCCCGTAGACAAAACCCTGACACCACATGCCCAGTCCTTCAACACGCATGTCCAGTGGTTCGTCATCATCCGGTAGCATTAATTCAAATTCGGCATCGATATCATTCATCTGCTCAACAGATATTTGGTGAATCTTCAGTAGTTTTTTCCCTGTTTGCCGCAGCACCTCGTTGCTTTTTTCATGCTCACCCAATACCTGTAACATCCACTGCGAAGCCTCTGTTGCCCCTTGCGCGCATAACATACCGCACAATGCACCATGCGACTCGGTAGCGCCAAGCGCAGCATCAACATTGAACAATAAATCTTCTAATTGAGGAATATCAGGAAAATTTTGCATTAGCGACCAAACTATAATCAAAAACCAAAAAAATGAGGACAGGCATTTTAAAACAATCCAGAGAAAAATTCCCCTGATAAGTTCACCTTATATGCATTTTTTAAGCTAAATTAGCCATTTGCAATTGACCGAAAGCGATTCACGTCCTACTATTAGCCCCATGACTGACACAATAAAAAGAATAAGCAAACTCGAAGAGCAGGTTAGCGAGCTGCTGGAACTCTGCCAACGACTGGGCAACGACAATCAAGACTTACGTACTCAGCTAAAAATGCTCACTTCTGAACGTTCAAACCTGATTGAATCAAAAGAAAAAATACGGGTACAAGTAGAATCAATGATTACTCGCTTACGTTCAATGGAAAAGGTCTAATAAAAACCTTCCTGATTCTAAAACCCGCTAAACCGCAATCTGCATGAGTCACCCATTATGAGCAAGGCTGAACCTTTAACCGTAAAAATTATGGAGAAGGAATATCGCATCGCCTGTCCGGAAGACGAAAAAAATAATCTAAAAGCCTCTGCTGAGTTATTAAATGAAAAATTAAAAGAGATCAAACAGGCAGGGTCTGTCATTGGTAGTGAGCGCATTGCGATTATGGCGGCACTCAATATGAGCCACGAAATTCTGCACAGCCAGTCGCTGGTAACTGAGCACAATGATTTAAATCAACGTATTGACGAGCTTTCCGAACGCATCAGCACTTCAATGCGTGATATTCAGTTAATCTAAAAGCCCACTAAACCCGAAATACTTGCTTCATATCAAATAGCCATTAAATTTATTCGCAAATTTCTATTGCTTTCAAGCCAGCATTACATACAATAGATGTTACGGATGTAAAAAGACTGCCAGTGGCAAGCACAATAAGCTGCCACTGTAGCAGAGAAAAATATCCACCAGTTTTGACATCTCTAGGGTGTGCGTAAGCTACCTGTTTAACCCTTGAGCCTTAAATACTGACTTTGGGAATTGGACTGTTGAAGCCGTGTGCATTACCGTCTTGACGGGAAGCCTAACGCATCATCGCTGACTCCCCCCTGAACTTACCGGTTCAAGGTCAACAGTATTCAGCTACGGCATGCTGGAGATGTCATCCATCCTTTTTTTGATTTTTTAACACCCACCTATGCCTGACAGTTTGAAGACTAGCCCTAGGACGACTAGCCCTAGGACGACTAACCCTGGTCAGACCAGCGCTACCGAGATAAGAAAACAAAACCGCGCACAGCGACAGGCGTTATCTGCTGACACCCAGCACCAACACAGCAAGACACTCTGCCAAAATATCATCCAACAAAAAAGCTATCGCAATAGCCGACACATCGCCTGCTATCTGGCAAATGATGGTGAGATTGATCCTGCTTTATTAATTGAGCACGCTTGGTTTGCGGGCAAAAAAATCTATCTGCCAGTACTATCGCCGATGAAGAATGCACTTTACTTCGCGCCTTACCAAGAAGGCGGCAAGCTTCGGCTTAACCGCTTTAATATTCCTGAGCCGATCTGCCAGCCATCACAATGGAAAACGGCGCAACAGTTAGATTTATTGCTACTACCGCTGGTAGCGTTTGATGAAAATGGAAACCGCATTGGCATGGGTGGGGGTTTTTATGACCGCACGTTAGCGTATTTACAGCATCGACGTTTCTGGCGAAAACCCGTACTTGTTGGTTTGGCGCATGAGATTCAAAAAGTGACGCAGTTAGAATTTCAAAGCTGGGATGTTCCATTGGATTATATTGCCACCGAAAAGCAATTTTATTAAATCAACTTTCTACACAGACAAAAACAACTGATACGCTGGATTATCGGTTTCTTCCCAGTATGGATACGCCAGCGTATCGAGATATTGCCCTAACTGCTTACGTTCGCCTTTTGGAATTTGCAGTCCCACCAGCACACGTCCAAACGCTGCACCGTGGTTTCGATAGTGAAATAAACTGATATTCCAACGTGTACCCACTTGCGACAAAAAATCCAGCAGTGCGCCCGGGCGTTCTGGAAATTCAAACCGATACAGCACTTCATTTTCTATCGCTGCATGACCACCGACCAAATGGCGCACGTGCATTTTTGCCATTTCATTATCGGTCATGTCAAGCACGGGGTATTTTTTATCTTTCAGTTTTTTAACTAAGGCTCGCCGCTCTTTCGCGCCATCTCTTAATTGCACACCAGCAAAAACCTGTGCATTTTTATCATCAGAATAACGGTAGTTAAATTCAGTAATGCCGCGTTTACCGATGGTCTGGCAAAATGCTTTAAAACTGCCAGGATGTTCTGGGATGGTTACTGCAAACAGTGCTTCACGCTGCTCACCAATTTCAGCGCGTTCAGAAACATGGCGTAACCGGTCAAAATTCATATTAGCGCCGCTGTTAATAGCCACTAATGTTTTACCGCTTAATTTTTTCTTCGCCACATATTTTTTTAAACCAGCAACCGCCAGTGCGCCGGCGGGTTCGGTGATTGAACGTGTATCGTCAAAAATATCTTTAATTGCCGCACAGATTTCATCGGTTGTTACCGTTACAATTTCATCCACACATTGTTTTGCGACGCGGTAGGTTTCTTTGCCTGCCTGTTTCACCGCAACACCATCTGCAAAAATGCCCACATGGTTTAACACCACACGGTGATTTTTTTCAAAGGCGGCTGCCATGCAAGCAGCGTCTGCAGGCTCAATACCAATAATTTTAGTTTTTGGGCTTAAGTATTTAACAATTGAACCGATGCCTGCAATTAAACCACCACCACCAACAGGCACAAAAATCGCATCAATAAAATCGGCGTGCTGACGTATTATTTCCAGACCAACTGTGCCCTGCCCTGCAATGACATCGGCATCATCATACGGGTGAATAAAATCCAGCTTTTGTTTACGCGCATACTCGGTTGCGTATTCACAGGCTTCATCATAATTATCGCCGATTAAAACCGCTTTTGCGCCATAGGATTTCACCGCATCCACTTTAATGCTCGGCGTGGTTTTAGGCATCACAATGATTGCATCCAAACCCAGTTTTTTAGCCGCTAACGCAACACCCTGCGCGTGATTACCAGCAGATGCTGCAATCACCCCTTTTACTTTTTTTGTGCGGCTTAGCTGATAAATACGGTTATACGCACCACGCAGTTTAAAAGAAAAAACGCTTTGTAAATCTTCACGTTTAAGCAACACCTGATTATTCTGCCGCTTACTTAAAGTAATAGCAGGGTCTAATGGCGTTTCAATGGCAACGTCGTAAACCCGGGCAGTGAGAATTTTTTCTATGTATTTTTTCATTTAAAAAAAGTTGGCAGTTAACAGTCCTCAGTTTAAAGACAAAAGCTTTTGTTTGTCCACAGATGAACGCAGATAAACACGGATAAAGGCGTTTTTATTTTTTTAACTGCCAACTGCCTACTGATAACTTTAAACCAACCTCCTTTCCCTGTATTATTCACACAAGAAAAAACACTATCACGAGAAATTTATGACCCAGGACGAAATGAAAAGAAAAGCGGCGGAAGCGGCTTTGGAATATGTTATTAACGACGAAATTGTTGGTGTTGGTACTGGCTCTACGGTTAATCACTTTATTGATGTACTTGCCGAAATTAAACACAAAATAAAAGGCGCAGTTTCCAGTTCGGTGGTTTCTACTGAGCGCATGGAAGGTTATGGTATCAAGGTTTATAACTTGAATGAAGTTAATGGCATCGAGGTTTATATCGATGGCGCTGACGAATCTGATCATTATCTCAATCTAATCAAAGGCGGTGGCGGTGCGCTGACTCGCGAAAAAATTATTGCGGGTGCTAGCAAAAAATTTGTTTGCATTGCTGACGAATCAAAACTGGTTGATGTTATGGGGGAGTTCCCGCTGCCAGTTGAAGTTATTCCGATGGCACGTAGTTTTATTGCTAGAGAATTAGTCAAACTTGGCGGTCGTCCGGTTTACCGTGAAGGTTTTGTTACCGACAACGGCTGCGATATTTTAGATGTACATGATTTAAAAATTATGGAAGCGGTAAAGCTGGAAAATGAATTAAATAAATTACCCGGTATTGTCACTGTCGGTATTTTCGCCAACCGTCCTGCAGACGTGTTAATTTTAGGCACACCGCAAGGTGCTAAAACAGTCATGTCAAAATAAAAAACTAGACTAACGTAGGCTGGGATAAGGAACGTTCCCAGCACAAACACCAGAGAATCGCCTGAAACGCTATCGCTTATTCAGGTCTACATCCTAAATAAGCATTCTTAAGGGCACCTCTTGAATAATAAGAGATATTGTTTCAAGCACAAAAAAAACGAGATCCGAAGATCCCGTTTTTTTAAACACATAATCTTTTCAGATTAGAATTTTTTGCGAATACCAGCGGTAAACAATGTATCGTCATTAGCATCAACATCTGAAGAACGATCACCATAACCAACATAAACGTTAGTCTTCTTAGACATCTTATGGTTGTATGCAACAGCAAAACTCGTTGTATCTAAATTAGAGTTATTGATATGCGATGCAGTACCAAAAGTTGCTTCAATAGAATTGTTTTTGTTGATGTTAAAACCACCATTCACGTGAATGTAGTTGAAACCAGTCAGATCTTCAGCACTCTCAAACTGTCCAGCAACACGGAATGCTTTAGTTTTAAACTTACCACCAACTTTTATAGCTGATTCTGTATTATTAGCAGATACTGAACCACCACCTGGAACTGTATCTATAAAGTCAAGATATGCAGTGATAGACTTATTAGCCCAACGTATACCAGCACCAACTGTTTCATCATCAGCACCAGAGAAAGTAGTATTAGCTACTAACTGAAAACCACTCATCTTAGGTGAAGCATATTGAACCTGGTCTGTCATACGACCACGGTTGGTAGCGCGACCATTATGTAGTCTGGATTGTGTATTCAAGAAACCACGACCCTCAAGACGGGTACGGTACAATGAATCGACTTTACCACCCATTTGTTTGTAGTTAGATGACATGCTACCAAACTTGATTGTACCCATACCGCCCTTCAAACCAACAAACTGGTCACGATTGGTAAGCGCGTTACCGTTTGTGCCTTCATCATTGTTATCATTAGCAGCACCGCCATTTGCCGGATCCATCTGGAATTCAACTTTATAGATAGCTTTCATGCCATCACCTAAATCTTCAGAACCTTTCACACCGATAGAAGACGTATTACTGGTCATGTCCACGTTATCAGCTGAATCAACATCGTTGATTGAAAGATGCACGTTACCGTACACTTTAGGTTCTGCTAAAGCAGCGCTTGACGCTACCATACTTGCCAAAACAGCAAGTGAAATTATTGATTTTTTCATTATGCAAGACTCCTGCATTATTAAGTTATTATGATCATAGCTATGATTACAAAATGTGATTACAACGTGACGCTTCCCCCAATGAAAGCGGTTTGCCCCATCTATAAAAAGCGACGTAAAGCTGCTGTGTCACATTAGTCTTTATCTGCGTACACCACTTAAAGTTGGGTGCTTGGCGGATAAAGATTATGAGGAGTATATGCAGATAAAGTAAAATTGCAAGTAAAACTGTGCGTTATTTCACATTTTCTAACAATAAGTTATGTAAAGTTACGCAAGTAAACGGGCATTTTACAAATCACCCAAACATAAAGCCTGAAAAAGAGACCGACAAAAAATTAAATTAAACGCCTAGCCATAAAAAAAGCCCCGAACCAATTTATTGGTTCGGGGCTTTTTAAAAAATATACTGAAAAAATTATCGCTTCGAGAATTGCGTCGCACGACGCGCTTTGCGTAAACCGACTTTCTTACGTTCAACTTCACGTGCATCACGCGTAACAAAACCTGCTTTGCGTAGTGGGCTGCGTAGCGTTTCATCGTAAGAGATAAGCGCGCGCGTAATACCATGACGAATGGCACCGGCCTGACCAGAAATGCCGCCACCGCTTACACTAACTTTTATATCAATGTTGCCCAGCATTTCAACTAACTCAAGCGGCTGACGAACAACCATTTGTGCTGTTTTACGACCAAAAAAAACATCTAATGGTTTGCCGTTAACAACGATATCGCCTGCGCCTGTATTTAAGTAAACGCGTGCGCTTGATGTTTTGCGGCGACCGGTTGCGTAATATTGTTCTGCCATGGTTGTTAACTCTATGTATTAATTTATATAGTTCTAAATATTCAGCTTTAAATATTCAGCTCTAAAGGTTGTGGTTGCTGCGCTGCATGCTGATGCTGTGGACCAGCATATACTTTCAGCTTGCGGTACATTTCACGACCTAAAGGATTTCTTGGTAACATGCCTTTCACAGCAGTTTCAATAACACGCTCTGGTGA
>UOFD01000083.1_pt1 | contig 16678 bp, 14 predicted proteins | sample 1990101 | NCBI WGS metagenome assembly UOFD01 (sample SAMEA4728526, study PRJEB27164) | hydrothermal vent metagenome | biome: marine basaltic hydrothermal vent biome; feature: marine hydrothermal vent; material: mineral | place: Pacific Ocean | collected 2011-06-14/2011-07-23 | depth 1741 m | reverse complement strand
CGTTAACCACGAGAGATATGAATTGTCAGCTGTTGCTGTGACCGTATGCCGCATGGACGCGGCATCCGAGCGCACATGGATGTGTTTATAGCGTGTCATAGCAATAGCTGACAATTCATGTCTCGGACTATAATTAAATGGTTTACTGTAAGCATAACAATGATTTGCGTTAACCATATTAAAAGTTAACAGACAGCAGTGAAAATTCATAGAGATTAAAAATGTTTAAAACCGGTCATAAGAAATTTTTCTAACCTGCCTTTAGCATTTATGAAACTTAATTCTTTTTCTTTTATTATTTCACCAATACAATTAATTTTTAATTTGTATTGTCGCGCAAAATCATGAACTTTATTTTCATTTTCCGCATTAACAGTAAAACATAATTCATAATCATCACCTTGCGTTAGTAATAGAGACCAATCAATTATAGCCTTGTTATATTTTTCAAAATAATAATTTGCAGATGTCGACACTGGGATGCGTGGCAGATGAATTTTCGCACCACAATTACTAGCTTCAACAATATGCTCTAGGTCAGCAACCAAACCATCTGAAATATCAATGGCGCAAACAGAATGCGTTACCAATGCTTCAGCAAATTCCACTCTTGCTTCTGGGCGATTTAATCTGGTAATACAGGGCTGAAGTTTTTCATCGCCGTATTTATTTATTACGGCTTGCAAGCCAATTGCTGCATCACCAATACTACCTGTTACATAAATCTTATCGCCAATTTTTGCTTTATCACGGCGTAGTGATTTATTTTTATCACACAAACCCATAGCTTGAATGGTTATCGACAACGCACCTTTGGTAGTATCACCGCCAATCAAACTAATATTAAAACGCTTTAATACTTCGTAGAATGACTGCGAAAATCTTTCTAACCAACCTTCATTAAACTCTGGCAAAGTAATAGCAAGTGTCAGCCACGCAGGCGTAGCACCCATTGCGGCGAGATCACTTAAATTAACCATAATAGCTTTATAAGCAATGTCTTCCGCTGCAGTTTCAATCGGAAAATGCACGCCAGAAATTAGCGTGTCGGTTGTTATTAATAACTGTTTATTTTCGGGAACGGTTACACTGGCACAATCATCACCAGCAGCGATTAGAACATCGTCACGTGAATGAGGGAATGAAAAATATTTTTTTATTAGATCAAATTCACCATTCATAACTTATTCGCTCGCTCGCAACAAGAACAGTGAACTTCAATAGAAAATTAAGACTTATCAGCTTGCACTTCAATGTGCCGAATTTCTTTTGCCACTTTATCTAGTACGGCATTAACAAAGGTGTGACTTTTTTCGGCGCAGTATTCTTTTGTAATATTAACCGCTTCATTTAATACCACACGATATGGCACATCAAAACGATTGATAAATTCATACGTTGCCAAACGCAAAATTGAACGCTCCACTGGATCAACCGATTCCATTGTTCGTGACATGTATTTTTCTAGCAGAGGATCTATTTCACTGATAGAAGAAGCAACACCGCTAACGGTTTCAGAAAAAAATGTTGCATCCAGTTTTGCCATATTATTTTCATCGACAAACTGCTGCTTTATTTCTGAAATATTATCACCTGTCATCTGCCATTGATAAATCGCTTGCATAGCAAGACGGCGAGACTTTCCTCGGGCTTTAGCAACTGTTTTTTTTGAGTCTGACATCACAAAAACTGGTAGTTAATCAATAACGGGTTAATCAATAACTGGTTAATCTAACTGTTTAAAAACATTAACCATTTCAATAGCAACAGCAGCCGCTTCCGCGCCTTTGTTACCTGCTTTTGTACCGGCGCGTTCGATCGTTTGCTCAATATTTTCTGTGGTTAAAATGCCATTAATAATTGGCATACCGTGATCAAGTGCAATCGCAGACAAACCCTTGGCTGACTCGTTTGCAACAATATCAAAATGCGGTGTTGCGCCACGAATAACAGCGCCTAAAGCAATAATTGCGTTGTAATTTCCTGACTGCGCTAAACCTTGTACAGTTACCGGTAATTCAAATGCACCGGGCACACGCACCACGGTTATATCAGAAGCGGCGACACCGTGGCGCAATAATGTATCCATCGCGCCATCAAGCAAACTTTCGACAATGTAACCATTAAATCGCGCGACCACTATTGCAAATCTGCCATCTTTGTATTGCAGACTGCCTTCAATTATTTTACTTTCGCTCATTATTTATCTCTTAATATAATAATTTTAATAATTTAATTTGTATTCTGTACCTTAAGAATCTTTACCAGAAATATAATCAACCACTTCTAAACCAAATCCAGCAAGGCCATGAATTATTTTTGGTGCGGTCATTAATTTCATTTTCTTTACGCCTAAATCCATCAGTATTTGCGCACCAACACCGTCAGTTCTTATGTCAGCCGGTTTTTTTGTTTTCACAACATCGTCTTGTTCACCACCTGAATTTTCCGACATCCATTGCAACATTGCAGCATCTTCATCGGGCAAACTTAGCACAACAACAACGCCCTGTTTTGACTGCGAAATTTGTTTTAACGCATCCTGCAATGGCCATGATTTTGAATGCTGCAAACCAAATGAATCGGTTAATGCATTTTTCATGTGTACTCGCACGACTACTGGCTCGTTTGAATCAATTTCACCTTCGGCTTTTAACAACGCGTAATGCGTTAGTGAATCTAAACTATTACGATAGGCGATTAATTTAAAATTGCCGTAGTCAGAAGAAAATTCACACTCAGAAATACGGTTGACCGTTTTTTCATTTTTTAAGCGGAAACTGATTAAGTCTTCGATAGTACCGATTTTTAAATTATGCTCTTTGGCAAAGGTTTCCAAATCAGGACGACGCGCCATGGTGCCGTCTTCATTTAAAATTTCGACAATCATTGCACTGGGGTCTAAGCCAGCAAGCCCCGCCAAATCACAACCCGCTTCAGTGTGACCCGCACGCGTTAACACGCCACCCGGTTGTGCCATCAATGGAAAAATATGTCCCGGTTGTACTAAATCTTTTGCCTGCGCATCTTCTTTAACCGCCGCTAAAACAGTTACTGCACGATCGGCTGCAGAAATACCAGTGGTCACACCTTCAGCCGCTTCAATTGACATAGTGAAGTTTGTGTTTTCCAGAACATCGGTACCATTAATCATTAAAGGTAAATTTAATTGTTGGCAGCGTTGCTGCGTTAAGGTCAAACAAATTAGTCCGCGACCATAACGCGCCATGAAATTTACGTCATCGGCTGACACAGCACTTGCTGCCATTAAAAGGTCACCTTCATTTTCGCGATCTTCATCATCCATTATGACAACCATTTTTCCTTGGCGAATGTCTTCGATAATTTCTTCTGTAGTATTTAATTTCATAATATTTTCTGTGTAATATTTTACTATCTAATATTTACTAGCGCACAAAACCGGCTTTCGCTAAACTTTCTAAAGTAACGCCGCTTAAAGTAACGCCGCTATTTAAATTTTTGTTTTCTTTTAGCAGCAACCTTTCTAAATAACGCGCAATCAAATCGACTTCAAGATTTACTTTTGTACCCGGCTTATAATTTTTTATGATAGTTCGTTGTTGCGTGTGAGGAACAATGTTAATTTCAAAATCGGCATCAGTAATTTTATTGACAGTCAAACTTGTGCCATCAATACAGATTGAACCTTTCATCGCGATGTAATGTTTTAATTCATCCGGCGCTCTCACCACGTACTTGATTGAACGCGATTCACCCTTTACTGAAATAATTTCACCCAAACCATCAACATGACCGCTAACCAAATGCCCACCCAAACGGGTTGTTGGTAATAAAGCTTTTTCCAGATTCACTTCACTGCCAGTTGCCAAATTTTTCAGGCTGGTCAAAGTAATCGTTTCATTGGAAACGTCAGCGACAAAATGTTTGTTATCAAACTCTACCGTAGTCAAACAAACACCGTTAACCGCAATGCTATCGCCGAGTTGTACGTCTTCCATATCCAGAGAACCAACATTGACATGCAAGCGCATATCACCGCCAACAGGCTCGATATTTTTAATGTGACCGACAGATTCTATGATTCCTGTAAACATAATCGCTGATTATTTTTTCTGCAGTTCGCTAACATAACTTGATAATGGCATAGACGATGCATTATTAAATTCAGCACCAGCGGCAACACCTACGTGTGCAATTTCTTCTGCAGATGTTGCTTTATCATAAACCGCAAACATTGCACCCAGCGCATATTCAGCACCTGAACCAATTGCCCAAAATTTATTGTACTCTGTTACTTCACGCAAAGAATGTATGCCAAAGATACCGAATGGATTGGCAATTAACGCATCAATTTGCGTGGATTCGTAAGGATCATCATCTTCGTCTTTGGCGTTTAAAAAATATTTTTCTTTTAACACTGGGTGCAGTGTGCGAAAGGATTCAAAAATAGCCAGGCGTGATGATAAGTCGATAGCGGTTTTTTTCTCTGCAACTTTTTTACTGGCAAACACACTTTCGAGTACCAGTTGATGCGCAGCGCTGCCGACAATGCCGAGATAGTTTTCATCGAAGCGTAAAATTTTATCGTGCGCAGCGTCGTAGACCGAGCTCAATTTTAAGTCGCCAAAACTGGTCAGACTATCCGCTGCGATACAAACTTTTCCTGCTTTTTTTACTGCTACAACTGTCGACATTAATAACCTCGTGTTTTAGATATCAGATACTTTTTTTCGCGCAAACCTTGCTTATGCAAGCCTTTCTCATGCGACTCTTTCTTCTACAACTTTAGGCTGCGCAATAATCCGAATGTCTTTGCCAATAGAACGCACGTCTTTTATGTTCAGTGAAATTCTATCTTTCATGTTTTCTAATCCTGGCAAATGAAACAACCCTTTTGCACTGTCACCCATAATGTGCGGCGCCATGTAAAGAATGATTTCATCAACGAGGTCATTTTTTAAAAGAGCACCGCATAAAATTGCACCCGCTTCCACATGCAGCAGGTTGATTTCTTTTTTTGCTAAATCTTGCATTAAAAGCGGAAGATCTATTTTGCCATCTGCTGCCGCACAGCTTTCAATTATAAAGGGGTAGCTGTTTTTGTTATCCCTATTAACTGTGGTATATACAATACATTCGCCTGCAACAGCGGCTATTTTTGTCTGTGCGGGCATTCTAAACTGGCTATCCAGTACGATTCGTTTTGGCTGGCGAACGTTATTTACGCCGAGCTGTTGCGCGGTTAATCGCACATTCATCGACGGATCATCCGCCAACACGGTTTTTATGCCGGTTAAAATTGCCGAACTTTCTGCGCGCATTTTCTGCACATCGTTGCGTGAGGCTTCGCCACTGATCCACTGGCTTTCACCCGATGCCATTGCCGTGCGACCATCTAAACTCATCGCCAATTTGACTCTGACAAAGGGTCGCCCGGATTCCATACGTTTAATAAAACCCGGATTTAATTCACGTGCTTGCGCTTCCAGCAAACCGCACTGTGTTTCTATGCGGGCATCTTGCAATTTTTTCAAGCCGCTGCCAGCAACCTGTGGGTTTGGGTCCTGCATCGCGGCAAACACTTTTTTTACGCCGGCTTTAATTAAAGCGTCTGCACATGGCGGTGTTTTACCTGTGTGGCTGCACGGTTCTAATGTGACATAAACCGTTGCATTTTTTGCTTTATCGCCGGCTTGCGCGAGCGCATTAATCTCGGCGTGTGCTTGCCCTGCGCGTTGATGCCAACCTTCGCCAACACGTTTTCCATCTTTGACGATAACGCAGCCAACATTCGGATTTGGGTCGGTGCTGTAGCGCCCTTTTTTAGCAAGCCGTATGGCATGCTGCATGTATTCAGCGTGGCTGCTCATTTTGCATTATGCGCTTAGCGTTTTTTTTTGGTAGCTTTGATTTTCTCGATTTTTTCGATGGCATCGCGAAACGCATTAACATCGCTAAAATCGAGATACACAGACGCAAAACGAATGTACGCCACCTGGTCTAAAGCCAGCAATTCTTCCATCACTAAATTGCCAATCACTGCCGAGTTTATTTCACGCTCGCCCGCTGCCAGCAATTGGTGTTTGATACGGCTTAATGATTCATCAATTTGTTCTGTGCTTACCGGTCTTTTTTCCAGCGCGCGCATAACACCAGCGCAAAGTTTTTCTTCCTTGAATGGCATGCGACTGCCATCCTGTTTTACGATGCGCGGCATGTTCAGCTCTGCACTTTCGTAAGTCGTAAAACGTTCATTGCACGAAACACATTCACGGCGACGACGAACCTGACCACCATCGTTGGCTAAGCGCGAATCGATAACGCGGGTATCAGGTGCTGAGCAAAAAGGACAATACATGATTTATATTTTATTATTTAGTTTTCACTAAACTTCACTCTAAACCTCATAGACCGGCAAACGCGCACAAATCGCAGTGACTTTTTCGCGCACCGCATCAACAATGCTTTCGTCAGCGACATCATTATCGATACTATCAATAATGTCACACATCCAGGTTGCCAAATCTGTTGCGTCCTGCTCAATGAAACCACGCGTTGTCATCGCCGGCGTACCAACGCGTATGCCACTGGTAACAAATGGTGATTGCGGATCATTTGGTACAGCATTTTTATTGACCGTTATGTGCGCTTTGCCTAATTCTGCTTCGACAACTTTACCGGTTAATTTTTTCGGTGTGAGATCCCACAGGAATAAATGATTATCGGTGCCGCCGGAAACAACTTTATAACCACGTTCTAAAACCACTTTTGCCATTGCTTGTGCATTAACAATTACCTGCTTTTGGTAAGTCGCAAACATCGGCTCTTGCGCTTCTTTAAAGGCAACAGCTTTGGCAGCGATGACATGCATTAATGGACCGCCCTGTGTACCGGGAAAAATAGCGGAGTTTAATTTTTTTGCCAGATCGCCATTTTTCAACAAAGAACTTTCACCTGCCAAAATAATGCCACCGCGTGGGCCGCGTAACGTTTTATGCGTGGTCGAAGTGACAACATCTGCCACACCAACCGGATTCGGATACAAACCTGCTGCGATTAAACCAGCAACGTGTGCCATATCAACAAAAAGATATGCGCCACAAGAATCAGCAATGGCGCGAAAACGATCCCAGTCCATTATTTGAGAATAAGCCGAAAAGCCAGCCACAATCATTTTTGGTTTGTGTTCATCCGCTAAACGCTGTACTTCATCGTAATCAACAAGACCGGTTTCGTTATTTAAACCATATTGAACAGCGTTATAAATTTTTCCCGAAAAACTCACGTGTGAACCGTGTGTTAGATGACCACCATCTGCCAGCGACATGCCCAACACAGTATCGCCCGGTTTGCACAACGCCATGTAAACTGCCGCGTTTGCCTGCGAACCAGAGTGTGGTTGCACATTGGCGTAACCGGCGCCAAATAATTCTTTGCAGCGTTCAATTGCCAGCTGCTCAGCAACATCAACATTTTCACAGCCGCCGTAATAACGACGCGCGGGATAACCTTCTGCATATTTATTAGTTAGCAAAGAACCCTGCGCCTGCATCACGCGCTGGCTGGCATAATTCTCCGATGCAATCAGCTCAATATGCTGCTCTTGCCTTGCTACTTCGTGCTGCATGGCCGCCCATAAAGCCTCGTCATAACCTTCAATTGTTGTGTCTTTGGGAAACATTGGAACTCCTAAAATAAAACAGCACCCATAAAATAGGTGCCCATCAATATAAAATTGGCGCAATCTTATCAAAAAATCAGAGGCATTGTATATCAATAACTTACTGACAAAGCGGTAAATGTAAGCTGAAAAATGAGGTGGGAAATAATATGAACCTTCAAATAAAAATGAAAGCCTTTTGGACTAGAAAAGTATTGCTGAAGTAACAAGCAGAAAATCCACATAGAATTTTCAATAAAATCTATAAAATCAAGCAGATAAGTTTTACTTTAACAGAAAAACTTATCGGCTCCATTCGTCATTAATAACCAAAAGCACCTTTGGCTTTGTTTACATCAACAGATTTTTTCGCTTTGTCTTTATCAATAGAATCAGCTGCTTTATTATAGTCCACACCGTCTGAACTAACGGAACCTTTAAGCTTGTCTTTATCAACAGAGTCGCTGGCTTTTTCTTTATCAACAGAATCTGATAACTTGCCATAATCAACTGCAAATGCGTATGGGCTGACTGCAAAAACCAGTGCGAATATTAAAATTTTGAAATTCATTTTGTTTCCTCAATGAAGTGAAATTAAAGTTAAGTGAAATTAAAGCTCTCTGTAAATTTTAACAGGCATTTACAGTAATAAAAATCCTTTACTTATGCCTAAAAATGTTCTGATCAAGTCGAGATGAATTGCTTGCAACCTCTACCTGAATAGAAATGATGGAATACATTATATTTCTGCGCGCTCTCTGCTAACTGCTCTATGCCCAATATCCGTTCGATAATACACATTGTTCCAGCTAATTTTATCAACCAATTGATACGCTGATGCCTGCGCTTCGGTAACAGAACTTCCCAAAGCCACTGCGCATAATACACGCCCGCCGTTAGTCACAACCTTTCCGTTTTTTTCAGCCGTGCCTGCATGAAATATTTTTGTTGATTCTGTTTCAGTGTTTTCCAGTCCGTGAATAATATCACCTTTGTTATAACTTTCAGGATAACCACCTGCAGCAAGCACAACGCCGATAGAGGTGCGTTTATCCCATTGGGTTTCTGCGTTATCTAATTTGCCGTCGATGGCATCGAGACAATGCTGCACTAAATCCGATTGTAATCGCATCATAATCGGCTGTGTTTCCGGGTCGCCAAAACGTACATTATATTCCAGCACTTTGGGAATGCCTTCATCATTAATCATAACGCCTGCGTACAAAAAGCCAGAAAACAAATTACCTTCGTCCGCCATGCCTTTTACAGTTGGCTTGATGACAAGCTGCATAATGCGCTCGTACATTTCAGGGGTAACTACCGGCGCGGGAGAATAAGCACCCATACCGCCAGTGTTGGGACCGATGTCACCATTGTCGCGTGCCTTATGATCTTGCGAACTTGCCATCGGTAAAACGTTTTCACCGTCAACCATGCAAATAAAACTGGCTTCTTCGCCGTACAAAAATTCTTCGATGACAACGCGCGCACCAGCATCACCAAATTTATTTCCAGCAAGCATATCTTTAACAGCAGCAATGGCTTCATCATTTGTCTGCGCAAGAATCACCCCTTTTCCGGCAGCCAAACCGTCGGCTTTAATCACAATCGGTGCGCCTTTTTCGATGATGTATTCTATCGCCGGTTCTACTTCGGTGAAGTTACCGTAAAACGCGGTAGGGATTTTATGGCGTTCGAGAAAATTTTTGGTAAACGCTTTTGAGCCTTCCAGTTGTGCCGCCGCTTTTGTCGGGCCAAATATTTTTAGATTATTTTCGCTAAAGACATCAACAATGCCGTTAACTAATGCAGCTTCAGGACCAACAATGGTTAAATCAATTTGATTATTTTTGGCAAAGTCTAATAATGCAGGAATATTTTCGGCATTTATATTGATATTCTCAATGTTTTTTTCCAAAGCTGTGCCAGCATTGCCGGGCGCAACAAAAACTTTATTAACTAAAGGTGATTGCGCTACTTTCCAGGAAAGAGCGTGCTCGCGACCGCCGCTACCGATAATTAGAACTTTCATATGTATGTTTTTAAATAGCTACGATAAAAAGCAGCATTTCATTTTACACTAATAGGATACTGTCAACTCTGTCAACTCTGTCAACTTAACTCATCCCTGTATACTCATCAAGGGGCAAACCCACTGAATGACTCGCCTAAAGGGGTCGGTGACTAATGCCGCTTACTTAAGCAAAATCATAGAATTTCAGATCAAAGAAAAAGACTGCCTCAAGTGTTAGGATTTAGCTACGAAACAAGACACTGACACCAACAAAAGGCAGCCTTTTATGCATACTAACGATTCGGCCATTAGACATCAACAGAAGAATCAAATCTCTAAAACATCAAAACAACCTTGATGCTCTGGATTTTTTCAATCAGCTAACGTCCGATCAGTTATTTGACCGAGTTGAAAAGCTATTACCTGCACATCGTGAACGCCTGTTTCCACCCACGGAAACATTATCATTATTCCTGTCACAAGCCGTGAGCGAGGATCGATCTTGTCGCAATGTTGTGAATCAATCAGCCATAGCAAGATTGGTTGGTGGTCTCCCTAAAAACAGTACCGCGACGGGAGGATGTTGCAGGGCTCGAGCGAGATTTCCGGTTGATATGATTCGAGAATTAGCTCGCTTCACCGGGCAATTAATTGACCAAAAAGTGTGTGACAAATGGCGCTAGCAAGGACAGCGAGTGTGGATTGTTTGGATCAAATGACACTATTATTATATCCTTGATTTAATTTGTACACGCGTCATTGAACAAATCGATGAACATTTTGCTTTTGACATTGGCGGTCAACGCGATCCTGGACATGTTACAGAAAAGCATTGGTGTCACTTATTACTCTCTGAGAAGTAAAAAAACAGTTTACCGCGAAGGACGCAAAAGGCGCGAAAGAAACAAAAAATAATTTTTCTTTTTGCGCGCTTAGCGTCCTTCGCAGCTATTTTTTATTGTTTACAAGTGCGCTTTACTTTCCTTCAGCCCCATGCTTTTCCAGATTAAAAACACGGCGGGAATAACAACTAGCGTTAACAAAGTTGCACTAACCATGCCACCAACCATCGGCGCGGCGATTCGGCGCATTACTTCTGAACCAGTACCGCCACCTAACATGATGGGTAATAAACCGGCGATGATGGCGGCAACGGTCATCATGATTGGCCGCACTCTTAATAGCGCGCCATCAATCACTGCTGAACGAATTTCTTCAACAGTTAGTTCTGAACCTTCACTCTCGACTTTTTTGCGGTGGTCTTCTAGTGCGTGGTTTAAATAAACTAGCATCAATACACCGATTTCTACCGCAACGCCAGAAAGCGCGATGAAACCAACGCCGACTGCCACTGACATGTTGTAGTCCAGTAAATACAATAACCAGAAACCACCGACCAGTGCCATCGGCAAAGTACCCATGATGATTAGCACTTCGGTCAGATTTCGGAAATTCATGTACAATAATAGAATAATAATCACTAATGTGACCGGCACGACTGTTGTCAAACGTTCCACTGCGCGCACCATAAATTCATACTGCCCTGACCAGGAAATAGAATACCCCGGTGGTAGTTTTATGCCCTCTGCCACGGTTTTTTGTGCGTCCAGTACATACGAACCTAAATCACGCCCTTCAATGTCGATATAAATCCAGCCGTTAAGGCGAGCATTTTCTGTTTTGATCAAACCCGGGCCATCATCGATACGGATATCAGCGACTTCGCCTAAAGGAATGCGTGCGCCGGAGGGTGTTACCACCGGCAGGTTACGTAATTTCTCCAGTGAGTTACGGACATCACGCGGATAACGCACATTAATCGGGTAACGTTCCAGACCTTCAACCGTCATCGCAACTTGCATACCACCAATAGCCGTCATCACAACTTCTTGAATGTCGGCAATGTTCAGTGCAAAACGCGCAGCTTCACGGCGATTAATATCCACCGTCACATAACGTCCACCGGCAACACGTTCGGCATAAACTGAAATGGTTCCCGGTACTTGATACAAAACTTTTTCGATGTCTTTACCAATTTCTTGAATAACATTCAAATCAGGCCCAGCCACTTTAATACCAACTGGCGTTTTGATACCGGTTGCCAACATGTCGATACGATTTTTAATTGGCATCACCCAGGCATTAGTAATACCGGGAAACTGAATGAGTTCGTTCAGTTCTTTTTTGAGTTTGTCCATGGTCATGCCTTCGCGCCACTCTTCTTGTGGTTTGAATACAATGGTACTTTCAACCATAGTTAATGGTGCGGGATCAGTTGCACTTTCTGCGCGACCCATTTTTCCAAAAACCGATTTTACTTCAGGCACGGTTTTAATGAGTTTATTCGTGTGTTGCAAAAATTCCTGCGCTTTGCCGACAGAGACAGCAGGAAAGGTACTCGGCATATAAAGCAAATCACCTTCATCAAGCTCCGGCATAAATTCAGAACCTAAATGTTGCAACGGCCACATACCAGCAACAACCAGAAACAGCGCAACACCCAACACTGTTTTTGGTGAATGCAACACCATATCAATGACGGGCCGATAGCCAGCAATCAATATCCGATTCACCGGATTTTTATGTTCTGGCGTGATGTGGCCGCGTATAAAGTATCCCATCAACACCGGTACTAATGTCACCGACAAAAATGCCGCGCCTGCCATGGCAAAAGTTTTGGTAAATGCCAACGGTGCAAACATCCGCCCTTCCTGTGCTTCGAGAGTAAATACCGGCAGAAAACTCAGAGTAATAATCAACAGTGAAAAGAACAATGGCGGGCCGACTTCTTTAGAAGCTTCCATGATAATCTGCCATCGATTTTCATCAGTCACATCATTCTTCTCAAAATGTTTATGCACGTTCTCCACCATAACGATGGCTGCATCCACCATGGCACCGATGGCAATCGCAATACCTCCCAATGACATGATATTGGCATTGATACCCATGCGATCCATAACGATGAAAGCGATCAGGATACCGACCGGCAACGAGAAAATAATCACCAGCGATGAGCGCAAATGGAAAAGGAATATCGCACAGACCAGCCCTACCACCAAAAATTCTTCTACCAGTTTGCCAAACAGTGTTTCAACTGAACGCTCGATTAACGCTGAGCGGTCATAAACTTCGACGATTTCAACACCTTCGGGCAAACTGCGTGACAGTACTTCAAGTTTGGCTTTGGCAGCATCGATGGTCTTCAAAGCATTTTCACCAAAACGCATAACGATAACACCACCGACCACTTCACCCTCACCGTTCAATTCGGCGATACCACGACGAAGCTGTGGTCCCAGCCGGACCTGCGCAACATCTTTTAGTAGAATTGGCGTTCCCTGTTTATTCACACCCAGCGGGATATTCCGCAAATCATCCAACTCATCGACATAACCGGTGGCGCGGATCATGTATTCCGCTTCTGCCATTTCAATCACCGAACCACCGACTTCTTGATTGCCGCGTTGAATCGCTTTTTTCACTTTAGACAGTGGCAAGTCATAAGCACGCAAGCTGTCAGGATCGAGTACGACTTGATATTGCTTCACCATGCCACCGATGGTAACCACTTCGGAAACACCGGGTACGGTTTGTAATTCGTATTTTAAAAACCAGTCCTGAATACTGCGTAGTTGCGATAAATCTTGCCCGCCAGTACGATCGACCAATGCGTATTCGTACACCCAACCAACGCCGGTAGCATCTGGCCCTAACTCAGGTTTTGCCGCTGGGGGTAGTTTGCTGGTTACCTGACTTAAATATTCAAGTACCCGCGAACGCGCCCAGTACATATCGGTGCCGTCTTCAAAAATAACGTAAACATAAGAGTCACCAAAAAAAGAATAACCACGCACATTAACGGCTTTTGGTACAGACAGCATTGCCGTTGTTAGTGGGTAGGTAACCTGATCTTCTACCACCTGCGGTGCCTGACCGGGATAATTGGTTTTGATGATGACCTGCACGTCTGATAAATCCGGCAGTGCATCCAACGGTATTTCTTTAACAGAATAAATACCCAAACCGGTAACGATAAAAGCCAGCATCAACACCATAAAACGATTGTTGATCGACCATTCAATAACGTTTGATAACATGATTACATCTCCCCTTCCATATCATGAATAGAAGTAATCATGTAACTGTCGCCATGTTTTTCCAGTTGAAACATCACATTCTGGTTCACTGATAATTTATTTAGATCAACCTCTGGCATTACCGAAAAATCCATGGTCATTGCTGGCCAGCCAAGTTCATCGATGGGTTTGTGTTTAAGATTAATGGTGTTTTCATCTGCTTTTATTGCCTGAATAATGCCACTACTAGAAACCACTTTTGATGCGTCTGTGCTAGATGTCTCTATGCTAGATGCTTCTGTATCGGGTTCTTCTGCATCTGGTTCTTCCATGCGATTTAAGCTGGCACGCATACTTGCCTCTGAATCAATCAAAAATTGTGCGGAGGTCACCACTTTTTCATTTGCATCAAGACCTTCAAGAATTTCAACAAACTCACCACTTTCAATACCGGCTTTTACAATCCGTGCTTCATAACGACCTTCGCCCAAAGCAATAATCACGCGCTCTTCACGACCGGTACGAATTAAAGCTTCCAACGGAATAACGATGGTATCCTTTTTTGCGCCGCCAAAAATTTTTACATTGGCATACATATTGGGTTTAAGTTTTTCGTCGGGGTTATCAAAACGCAGACGTACTTTTAAGGTACGTGTTTTGGGGTCCAGTGTTGGGTAAATGTATTCAACCTTCCCTTTCCAGACACGCCCCGGAATATAAGACAATTTAACTTCTGCTGGCTGCCCGACTTCAACCCATTCTGCCTGCCGCTCAAATACTTCTGCCAATAACCAGACGCTGGATAAATCTGCCAAAGTCATAACGCTTTGTGATGGTTTTACAAACATGCCTTCACGAACCGGGAAATTAGAAACCACTCCATCTTGCGGTGCGTAAACAGAAATAATTTGTTTTACTTTTCTGGTCTTCTGTAAATTAGCAATTTGTTTCTTTGAAATACCTAAAGCAGACAAACGTTCTCTGGAGGCATTAATTAACGCTTTATTACCGGTCGCAATTGCAGTAACCAGTTCTTCCTGCGCGCTAACCAACAGTGGTGAATACACATCAAACAAAAATTCATTCTTCTTGACGCGCTCACCTTCTGATTCAACAGTCAGCTTTTCAATCCAACCTTCGGTACGTAGATGAATGTGACTGACTTTTGATTCGTCATAATCAACATAACCAACAGTATCGATGCCTCGCCAGAGACGTGTTTTCTCACTCATTGCTGTGCGAACGCCAAGGTTCTGTTCAACAGCAGAAGAAATCGTCACCGTGCTTCCACTGTTTTCTTCACCCGCATAAAAAGGAATAAGATCCATACCCATCGGCGATTTACCGGGTTTATCACGGCGATAGTTAGCATCCATTGGTGCAACCCAATAAAGAACTTCTTTATCTTCTTCGGCTAAAGCTACTGAAGCGTTACCCAATGCAAAATAGGTTGCGAGCAACGCAACCGCTGTCGAGGTAAAAATATTATTTAGTTTCATTGCTGTCTCCTTTAGAGCGGCCGTTAGCGTCGCCAGTAACATAAAGTAAGCGTGCCTGTGCAGAAGCGCGGTCAACACGAATGCGCAAATCTTCCAGGCGAACATTTAACCCAGTGATTTCTGCGCGCATTAAAGTATTAAATTCTGATACACCACTTTGGTAAGCGGTTAAAGCCGTCGCGGTATTATTTTTAGCAGAGGTTAACAAATTATTTTCATAAAGTAATTTTCGTTCACCTAAACGTTGCCACAAATATCGATTTTTTTCGTAGTACTGTTTTAAACGTCGTAATTTATCATCTTTGGAATGTCGTGCAGCAGCGGTTCGCTGAACATTTGCAGAGACTTTTTTATCCTGACGATTCTCAGTGAATAATGGTATATCCATGCTAACCAATGCGGTGAGAAAATCTGCGCGACTTGAATTATCAGGATTATTGCCAGAGCGAAAACCGTAATCAACGGTTGCACTAAAACCGGGTTTGTATGCTTGTTTTGCCATTTCAATCATTTGTTTGCTAGCATCAACCTGAGCTGTTGCAGAACGAATTAAAGGGTGTTGTGGAATCATCAAATTTAAATCGACTTTCTCAGGTAAATCAGGCAGCTCAGGAAAATCACTGCTGATTGTATTCCATGCCGGATCACCAATCCATTGCGCCAGCGTTGCTCGGTAACCTTCTTCATTTGCCTGAATTTTTGTGATGCGATCATCCAGTCGTGCTAACTCAAGATTTGCCAATACAACATCCTGCTGACTAGCACTGGCACGACCAGAGGCATAAATAGATTCAGTAATTGTCACTAAATCAGAAAACAATGTTTTCGTTTCTAAAATAATTTGATGCGCCAGAATTTCATAATATAAATTCAGATAAGTCTCACGGACATTCCGCAGAATTTTTAACTCCGCATCATTAGCAAGTGCCAATGCTGAATTAGAAAGAAACGTTGATTGCTGTGATTTTATTTCTAAGGTATCACCTGCTGGAAAATTTTGCTGAACACCGACTTTAAGTTGTGTCATTGCTTCCTGATCCAAATCAAAGGTATCCACAGGAAGATTAATTGCACCCAAGCGTAGTTTTGGATCAGGCAGTGTATCATTTGCCGTTGACTCTTCTTTAAACGACAAAGAAGCGGCTTTGAATTGCTCTATTGAGGGATCCGCCTGGATAGCTATTTGTTCTGCCTGTTTTAAATTTAAAGCAAACACATTGCTGATAGGCAGTATGACCAACATTAAAATAAATGCTAAAAATAAATTTTTATATTCCAGATGTTTATTAAAAAATCTGGGAAAAGATGAATGACGCATAGTCATCTCCATAGTAAAACAAGTCATTATGATGAACCCTGGCAAACGTAACAGAGCACACCGGAAAATAAACGAATTAACTATAAAGTGCTAGCGGGGGTCTTGAAGGTGGGCTTAATTCACGCA
>UOFD01000023.1_pt1 | contig 16694 bp, 15 predicted proteins | sample 1990101 | NCBI WGS metagenome assembly UOFD01 (sample SAMEA4728526, study PRJEB27164) | hydrothermal vent metagenome | biome: marine basaltic hydrothermal vent biome; feature: marine hydrothermal vent; material: mineral | place: Pacific Ocean | collected 2011-06-14/2011-07-23 | depth 1741 m | reverse complement strand
CAGCAAACAATGCTGATGCACTTCACGCGCTTCGCCGGTTTCTAATACGATGCCAATGCGAGTGCGTTCTTGATTTTTTACTAAGTGATGATGCACGGCGCCAGTTGCTAATAACGTGCTAACCGGAACACGCTCGGCAGAAATGTTTCTGTCTGTTAGCACGACTAAACTAAAGCATTGTTTAATGGCATCACTGGCTTCGCTGCAAATTTCATCAAGACGTTTTGTTAAACCGGCGACACCTTCTGACTTGTCATAAGTGATGTCGATGGTTTTTGTTTTCCAGCCGCGATGATCTAAATGTTTTAATGCCGCCAATTCTTCGTTGGTCAAAATCGGGTGAGGCACACGTAAACGATGTGCGTGTTGCTCGGTGGTTTCCAGCAAATTACCTTCCGGCCCGATGTAACATTCCAGTGACATCACCACTTCTTCGCGAATTGAATCAATCGCTGGGTTGGTTACTTGCGCAAATAACTGTTTAAAATAATCATAAATCATGCGCGGTTTATCGGATAAGCAAGCCAACGCGGAATCATTACCCATCGAACCAACAGGGTCACGTAATTCACGCACCAACGGCAACAACATAAATTGCATGGTTTCAGTGGTGTAACCAAACGCTTGCATGCGCGGGATAATTGTTTCAGGATTAAAACCGTGTGACTCCGATTGCTCATTCATGGCGCAATTTAATTCTGATAATTTAATTTCTTGATTTTTTAACCACTCGCCATAAGGGCGGCGTGTTGAAAAATCTTTTTTCAATTCTTCGTCAGAAATTAATTCGCCTTTATCAAAATCGATAAGGAACATTTTTCCCGGTTGCAAACGACCTTTAAATTTTACATCGGCAGGATCAACATCAACCACGCCAACTTCCGAAGCCATAATAACGCGATCATCATTGGTTAAATAATAACGGCTTGGGCGTAAACCATTACGATCAAGTACTGCGCCGATATAATGACCATCGGTAAAAGCAATTGAAGCAGGGCCATCCCACGGTTCCATCATTGCCGAGTTAAAGCGGTAAAAATCTTTTTTCGCCTGATCCATGTTTTCATCAGACTGCCAAGCTTCCGGCACCATCAACATCACCGCCTCTTGCAAGCTACGGCCAGACATTAATAAAAATTCTAAAACGTTATCGAAGTTGCCAGAATCAGAACAATCATTTTCGGCGATAGGAAATAGTTGATTTATTTCACACTCGTAATCATCACATTCCACCATGCCTTGGCGCGCCGCCATCCAGTTTCGATTACCCAGTAAAGTATTAATCTCACCGTTGTGGCTCATGTAACGATTGGGTTGCGCGCGATCCCATGACGGGAACGTGTTGGTACTGAAACGCGAATGCACCATCGCGATGTGCGAGGAGTAATCGGCATCTTGCAAATCCAGATAAAAAGTTTTTACCTGCAAAGCATTTAACATGCCTTTGTAAATAATTATGCGCGGTGATAACGAACAAATATAAAACATTTTTCGTTGCGATAAAGATTTATCGTAACGCAGCAAATGCGTACAACGTTTGCGAATTACATAAAGCTGGCGTTCAAAATCTTTGTCTTTTTCACTAACCGCTGCAATGTAAAGCTGCAAAATTACAGGTTGCGACTGGCGCGCCGTCGGACCGATATTCGCGCCCTCAGTATCAACAGGCACTTCGCGCCAACCCAGACATTTCTGTCCCTGCTCAATGATAATTTTTTCTACCTCGGTGATGCAGGTTTTGCGTTGCACGTCATCTGTTGGCAAAAACACATTGCCCGCAGAAAATAAACCTGCTTCAGGCAAATCCACACCCAAGTCTTTTTTTGCAACTTTCACACAAAAATCATGCGGCATGCCGGTGAGAATACCTGCGCCATCACCCGTGGTTGGCTCGCAACCGCAGCCACCGCGATGTTCCATTCGCTGCAACATGATTTCCGCATCGACTACGATTTGGTGACTAGGTTCGCCTTTAATGTGCGCGACAAAACCTACGCCACAGCTATCTTTTTCAAATGCTGGGTCGTATAAGCCGTGTTTTTCTGGCAGTGTTTTGAGCGTTTCGGCTTTGGGCTGTTGCTGCAATGTTGAACTCATATTTAACTCGTAACTATTCGCACAGAAATTCTGCTGGAATTTTAAATAAAATCAGGCAATTAGCGCAGATTACATAGGAGGCGCTTTTGTTTACTGTCTAACTTCGTGTATAGCCCCGCATTCTTGATTTACACGCTTATAGCAGAAGCCTACCGGCGCAGCCAAAAACCACGAACCAAAAATCACGGAAAAGGTCGGCTATTTTAGCGAAAATAAGCACTTATGGAAAGCGCAGAGATGCAACACTGGGATGCAAATTTAACGCGCTTAAATAGCCAAACTGAATGATTTCGCACTAAAGCACTTCATTCAGCCAACTATTGAAAAATAACTCACCCTGCATTTCTAGTTGATTGGCAAATTGATACGTGTCTTTTCTTAATTGACTGACGCTAACACCGTTCGTTTGCGCAATTTCGCCAATATGGCCAATAAACCATTTTTCCATATCACGCTGCGTTATTTCAGGATGAAACTGTAGCGCCAGAATATTTTCACCATAACGAAATGCCTGATTCGGGTATTTTTCGCTGGATGCCAGTAACACTGCATCATCTGGTAAATCAAAGGTTTCACCATGCCAATGCAACATGGAGCAGTGCTCTGCACTTAAATATCGCAACGCAGAATTTTTTCCTGCTTCTGTTAACGTTAGTGGGTACCAGCCAATTTCTTTTTCTTCACCCGAATAAATTTCTGCGCCCAATGCACTGGCAATTAACTGCGCGCCCAGGCAAATACCCAGAGTGGGCTTGCCGGCTGCGATACGTTGCTTCAACAAATTAATTTCAGCTTCAATAAAAGGAAATATCGACTGGTCGTTCACGCTGATTGGACCACCCAATATAATGAGCAAATCATCTGACAGGGCATCAAGCTGCGACAAATCCTCCGGCGCTAATGCAAAATCAGCCGCTTCAATATAATTTATTTCGCTACCCTTCGCCTGCAATACCGACTCAAAACTGGCAAGATTTTCAAACGCCAAATGACGAATCACATTAACCATTTTATTGTTTTCCTGTATTGCTTTTTATGCGCCGTACTCATGTTTTTACCTATTTGTTCAGCCATTAGCGTAAAATGCATTCTGCTTTAAAATATCAATTTAATGAGAGTTTTTCACGAAGTTTACCAACATGCTCCCCACATTACACACCAGCCACATAAAATCATTACCTTTGCTGCACAGCGGTAAAGTCCGTGATATTTACGATATTGATGAAGATCACATGCTCATCATTACCACCGACCGCATCTCAGCATTTGATGTCATCATGCCTACCGCCATTGCTGGCAAAGGCATTATTTTAAATCAGGTAACACAGTTTTGGATGGAGAAGTTATCGCACATTATTCCCAATCAAATGTGCGAGCTTAAATTAGAAGACATATTACCCGATGATAGTGAGCGCGCAGAAGTTGCTAGTCATGCGATGATCGTAAAAAAACTAAAAGCTTTGCCGGTTGAAGCAATTGTACGCGGTTATATTATTGGTTCCGGCTGGAAAGATTACCAAAGCACCGGCGCTATTTGCGGCATTGAGCTACCAGAAAATTTACAGCTTGCCGACAAACTACCGCAAGCCATCTACACGCCATCAACAAAAGCGGCAGTGGGCGCACATGATGAAAACATCAACTATAATCAATCAAAGAAATTACTGGGCGAAAATATTGCTCAGCAGGTGCGCTATGTTAGCCTACAGCTTTACAAAGAAGCCGCTGACTACGCACTAAAACGCGGCATTATTATTGCCGATACCAAATTTGAATTTGGACTAGACAATAACGGCAAGCTAACGTTGATTGATGAAGTATTAACCCCTGATTCATCGCGTTTCTGGCCTGAAGATAAATACCAACCCGGTAGCAGCCCAGTAAGTTTCGATAAGCAGTTTGTACGCGACTACCTCGAAACACTGGACTGGAACAAAACCGCCCCAGGGCCGGAACTGCCGGAATTAATTGTGACAAAAACTGCCGAAAAATATGAATATGCCCAAAAATTACTTTTGAAGGCGTAAAGAGGACATGTCACATGCAAGGTGTTTTTATCACAGGAACCGACACTGGAGTTGGCAAAACTTTTGTTGGTACCACCATCGCTCGAACGCTTAACCAACGTAACGTTAAAGTCATTCCCAGAAAACCGATTGAGTCTGGCTGCTTAAATCAAGACGGAAAACTTATTCCACAAGATGCTCTGGCTTTAAAAGAAGCAGCAAATTATCAGGGCAGCTTATCCGATGTTTGCCCCTACCGTTTTGAGCCACCGATTTCGCCTGTGCGCGCAGCACATCTTGCTGGCAAGGTATTAACCACCGAACAATTGGTAAGCATTTGCCTGCAAGGTAGTGAAGAAGGGTTTTTGTTAGTTGAAGGCGCTGGCGGATTTTATTCACCGCTCGCAGAAAATGGGCTTAATGCTGATCTTGCTGTTGCGCTGCAACTACCGGTATTATTAGTTGCCGATGACAAACTCGGCGTACTCAATCAGGTGTTACTTAATGCCGAAGCAATTCAAACACGCGGCTTACAACTAGCCGGCGTTGTTTTAAATGCGCGAGAAAAAAATCAAGATGAACTGATGGACAACGTAGCAGACTTACGTGAGCGTCTAGATTGCGCCGTTTTTGCCAACCCTTACTGCAAAGACGACCTTAACGAATTACCTAAAGCGTTAACTGAAATGTTAATTTCATTTTCTGATATTGGAAACTCACCTGTTAGCAGCGCCGTGCGTTAAACCGCTATAAATATTTGCCACAAAAAATCACAAAAGCACTAAATTATCTCGATGAATTAATTCCGCTTCATCAACATAACCTAAAATACTTTCAAATTTTTCGCTAGCTTTTCCAGCAATCTTCTGGCTTTCTTTTGCGTCGTAATTAACTAGCCCACGCGCAATTTCTTTGCCAGTATCATTAATAATTGAAACAACTTCGCCGCGTTGGAAATCACCTTCAACTTTATTAATGCCGACTGCCAATAAACTAACGCCTGATTGCTGAATTGCCTCACTGGCACCGGCATCAAGAAATAATTCCCCTGAAATTTTTAGTTGATTAGCTAACCATTGCTTACGTGCTGACAGGGGTTCGTTATCGGCGATTAATAAAGTGCCGACTGTTTTGCCCTGTGCAATTTTTTGCAAAATATTTTCTTCAGCACCAAAAGCAATAATAGTATTTGCACCAGAACGTGCGGCGCGTTGCGCGGCGGTAATTTTTGTGCGCATTCCGCCTTGCCCTAAAGCGCCGCCTTTGCCAGCCATGTTTAATAAGTTTGTATTGTTAACGTTTGATTCACCAACTAATTCAGCATCATTATTGGAGCGTGGATCTTTATCAAATAAACCTTGTTGGTCGGTTAGCAAAATAAGCGTGTCGGCTTCAACAAGGTTGCAGACTAATGCACCCAAAGTATCGTTATCACCAAAACGAATTTCGTCGGTGGCAACGGTGTCATTTTCGTTGATGATAGGAATCGCGCCCAATTCGAGCAATGTTTTTAATGTGCTGCGAGCATTTAAATAACGCTGGCGGTCACTTAAATCCTCGTGCGTTAATAATACTTGTGCGGTATGAATGCCGTGCTGTTTGAAACAGCTTTCAAAATTTTGAATTAACCCCATTTGACCAAGCGCAGCAGCGGCCTGTAATTCATGCAAGGCATGTGGGCGTTGCTTCCAGCCGAGACGCGCCATGCCTTCTGCAACTGCGCCGGAAGAAACCAGTAATATTTCTTTGCCAGCGGAACGCAAAGTAGCAATTTGTTCTGCCCACGATTGAATCGCCTGATGATTTAATCCTTGACCATCATTGGTGATTAACGAGCTACCAATTTTTATTACCCAGCGCCTTGATTTTGCCGCTGTTTCGCGTGCTTTCATTTTTGTGCTGCCACTTTATAAACTTGAACGGTTATTCGCTACTCTGTCGCTCATTGTCTTGCTGTTCTTTTTCGCGTTGCTCTTTTTCGAACTGCTCTTTTTCACTTTCTAACTCTCGATCTATTTCAAGTTGTTTCATTATCTCGAACGCTAAATTTTCGGTGCCGGCTTTACTGAGCGCAGAAATCGTGTACACCGGTCCCTGCCAGTTAAGCTGCTGCACAATTTCGTTCTGCTTTTCTTTTAACGCATCGTCATCCATTAAATCTGTTTTATTTAACACCAACCAACGTGGTTTATCAGCCAGCTCTGGACTAAAACTTTTTAATTCATTGACGATTGTTTCGGCTTGCTCAACAGGGTCACTACCATCAAATGGTGCAAGGTCGATAATGTGCAACAACAATTGCGTGCGCGATAAATGCTTTAAAAATTGTATGCCCAAACCCGCACCTTCCGAGGCACCTTCGATAATACCGGGAATGTCCGCGATAACAAAACTTTGATTGATACCAACGCGCACCACGCCCAAATTTGGAAACAGTGTAGTGAAAGGATAATTTGCGACTTTTGGGCGCGCAGCAGAAACTGAACGAATAAAGGTCGATTTGCCTGCGTTTGGCAAACCCAGCAAACCAACATCCGCCAGCACTTTTAATTCAAGACGCAAACTACGTCGTTCTCCGGCAGAACCAGGCGTGCATTTTCGAGGGGCTTGATTAACCGAGCTTTTATAACGGGTATTGCCGAGACCATGAAAACCACCTTGCGCAACTTTTATTTTTTGCTCGCCTCTAGTGATGTCACCAATAAGCTCGTCGATGTCGTCATCATAAATCATAGTGCCGATTGGCACCTGAATGTATAAATCATCACCGCCTTTGCCCGTCATTTGAGCGCCACCACCACGAAGACCTGACTCAGCAGTATAAGTGCGCACATGACGAAAATCAGCGAGAGTATTGATGTCATGATTGCCAACTAGATAAACGCTGCCGCCATCACCACCGTCACCACCGTCGGGACCGCCGAACTGAATATATTTTTCGCGGCGAAAGCTGACCACACCGGTTCCACCATCACCGGCTATGACACTTATAGTTGCTTCATCGACAAAACGCATGGCTGTTCTCTTAATATGGTGCTGCTTTAGTTTAACTGGTTTACTTTAATATCGTAGGCAATATCGTAGACATTAAAAAAGCCCCATGCGGGGCTTTTTTCTAACCGCTTTGGTTTCTGTTTCTAGCTTGCTAGTGCTGCACCCGCTTCTATAATGCCCGCTTCTACAATACTAATCGTTTTACGGTTAAGCGGTCCGCGTGTTTCAAAAATCACCTGACCGTCTGCCTTTGCAAACAAGGTGTGATCGCGACCCATGCCAACATTTACACCGGCATGAAATTTAGTGCCGCGCTGACGTACCAGAATGTTGCCAGCCAAAACTGCCTGACCACCGAATTTTTTAACGCCAAGTCGTTTCGATTGTGACTCGCGTCCGTTTTTGGTACTACCGGCTGCTTTCTTATGTGCCATTACTTAATCCTCACTTAATGCTCTATGCAGAAATGCTTATGCTGAAATACTTATGTTGAAATACCAGTCACTTCAATTTCAGTATAATACTGACGATGACCGGTACACTTCTGATGATGTTTACGACGTCTGAACTTCATGATCTCAACTTTTTTAGCGCGACCATGTGATTTAACTGTAGCAGTGACTTTGCCACCATCAACAAATGGTGTGCCGATGTTGATATTGTCACCGTCAGCAACCATTAGCACTTTGTCGATTTCGACAGAAGCGCCTTCTTCAGCGTCCAGTTTTTCAATGCGACATACATCGCCTTGAGCTAATTTATATTGTTTGCCACCAGTACTGATTACAGCGTACATTAGGTGTTCTCCAAAGATTCGTGACAGAAAGGGCGCAGATTATACGTGTTTAGCACAGCACTGGCAAGAGCTAGCCTTGTCCAATATGAAATGAGCCTGAAGCTAGTTAAAATTGCTTAACGATGCAGAGCAATATCTAAACTAAAGCTCGAAAAAGCTGTTTAGTTTGATTTTCAAACACCTTGAAATCGGATAATTTGTTAATTGGGAAATATTTTGTTACTTAAGGGCATCTCTATTAATTATTTTTAAAAACAATAATTTAGCTGCGATTAAATTAGTGGCAGGTAAAGTCTGAGATCAATTGAATAGATGATGGGTGGCGGGCACGTATGTAATAAGGTGTGTAATAATGCGCATTTTTGTTTTTGTTAAGCCAGCCGCGCACTACGATTTTTTGATCCAACATTTTATGAAGGGTATTGGTGTCAAATAGTGATTGATTGTCCGGGCGGATGCCGACAGTGAGTTTATTGTCTAAGTTAAGTCGAATTCCCTTTTTATTGATATTGATGTCTTTTAATTTGCCTTCGACTAATTGAAAGCCTATGTGTGTATCGTTGAGTTTTTTTGCGATTAGTGATTTTGATTTTTGCCACAAGCCGGCTTTATTGCAGCGCGCTTCGCGTTCCTGTTGTTGGTAGCAGGTTGCAAAACGTGCGTTTGGAGGAAAAGTGATAGTGTGGGCGTATCCCTGTGCTAAGAGTACCGCCTGAATATTTTCGCCACTTGTGGTAAAACCATGTGCTAGCAGTCTTTTGTAACGATCAAATTTTTCGTTGCCGTAAACCAGTGATATGGACTTATTTTGCGCAAACAGTGCTTTCAATGCATTTGTTGCTTCAGCGGCGAAGGGCTGAGCGGCACGATTATCGCGTGCGGTTTCGGGGGCGTTGATGCCAATTAATCTGACTTTTCGACCATCTTTAAGCTGCAACGTATCGCCATCAATAATGTATTTTATGCGGTTTGTTTCGTCGTAATTTGGTGATGGGCAGTTAGTGTTGGCTAGCGCAGATTGAGTAATTAATAGACTTGCGATACATGCAGCAACCCATGGGCGTACACATGGGCATAAAAAAAGACGCTTTAGAGCGTCTTTTTTAGCAAAAAACATTGTGGAGGTATAGTTTAAGATTTATTGCCAAAGCGCTTGTTGAACTTGTCAATTTGACCTGCAGAGTCAAGAATTTTTTGTTTGCCAGTGTAAAACGGGTGGCATTCAGAGCAAACATCTATACTCATATCGTCTTTGCTGTAAGTAGAGCGTGTAGTGAAGGCATTGCCACAGCTACATTTTACGTTTACATCTGTGTATTTTGGGTGAATATCAGCTTTCATGTCAGTGCTACTCTTTGAAGTATCCGAGGTAATATTGGTAATGATTATATCGGTAGTAATTAAATAAGAGCCTTTAGTGTCAGGTGTTGACAGTAGGGCTAAAAAACAGGGAGTGAATTCTACCTGTAACGACTAGATGAGGCAAGTTCTTATTTGATAGGCATTTTTGGTAGAATTGACCTATCCTAGTTTTATAGGTTATAAGCTGAAATTTAGTTGTTGTTCCATACTTTATGATAATAACTTGTAGTGAGAGAGCTTCGTACAAAGCTCTCGGTGAATTTTAAACGAAGGAAAAAAATGAAATTGAAAATTTTATTTATGCTCATTATTTTGGGCGTGTTATCTGTCACACCAGTAATTTATATGGGAAAATTTGACCCAGTGGCATTTTTTGAATCAGGTTTAAGTAAAGGCTCGTCTGAATTTAGTAAGCTAAAAGCGAAAGCGCCTGAAAATTTAACTAGTGCAGTGACGGATAAAAAAGTTCAAATTTATAAGTGGCGCGATAAATACGGCGTAATGCAGTTTAGTAATGTGCCACCACCAGAAGTTAATAATGCCGAGCAAGTGCTATTAGAACCAAATAAAAATTTAATGCAAGCTGTCAAAGTACCAGAAAAAAAAGTGCTAAAAGAAGAAGTGAAAACCGAGACGTCTAGCCCTTATTCAATAAAAGGTATGAAAAAAGTGATGAATGATGCACGCAGTGTTGAAGACATGTTAAAGCAGCGAGATGTTGGGCAACGAGAGATGCTGAATGATATTTGATAAGCAGCTGGTTTTTTAGTTATTAGAGGTGCCCTATAGTGACTCCCACTTCATAATAGGTGCAATTATTCGTTTCTAGTTTTTATCGAAACAATAGCATCAACAACTTTTTCATAAGCATGCTGAGCGACTTCAATTTTTGTGATATTGCTGCTGTCGATAGGCTCTAAAAAATGTACTTCAACATCCATGCCGGGTGAGCGGGCGATGATGTTATATGATTCACCGATAGTCGTATTGCCGAGAAATAATGCTACCGGATTTATTTCTAGTTTCTTTGTTTTTGGATTTTTTACTGGATAGAAAATTGCCACCGGTTGCACCATTGCCTGTGCGTCGATAGCGCTTTGTAACATACGATTATGAAACTTTTTTATATGACCATCGGTGGTTGTGCCTTCGGCAAAAATCAGGCTGTTGTGGTGTTGTTTTAGTACAGCTGTGATCTCTTTGCTTGATTCTGAGGCAGACGCTCTATCGCCGCGTTTTATATATAAGGTGCCAGCACGTGTTGCCAGCCAGCCGATTACCGGCATGGTTTTTACTTCGTATTTCGATAAAAAGTGTATTGGCAGTAAGTCGCCAAGAATAAGAATGTCTAACCATGAGATATGGTTGGCAACGAACAGAGTTTTTTCCGGTAGTGCGATACCGTAAATTTTTATTTTTACGCCGAAGATGCGGGCAACAATGCCGAGCCATTTACTTATTATGTTTGTTGCAAAGCCATGCGGTGGTCGAGTATTGCGAAGAAATACAACTGTCAGGATAACGCCGATGGCAAGCCATAATAAAAGCAGTATCGTTCGGTAAAGTTTTCGTATCGAAGGCATTGCAATGTTCAGCTAAAATACTAAGACAGCATAACTAGTCAAAGCGCATAGACAGGTCAATTGCTTTGACGTTTTTGGTTAAAGCACCGATAGAAATATAATCAACGCCAGTTTTTGCAACAGCATGAAGATTGTCGAGGGTGATGTTGCCAGAAGCTTCACAGATTATTTTTCCTTCGCAAATTTTTACCGCTTGCTGCAATGCTCCAATATTGAAGTTATCAAGCAGTACGCGATCAGCACCGGCATCGAGTGCCTGTTGTAATTCATCCATATTTTCGACTTCGACTTCAATGTTTAATTCTGGGTTGTGAAACCGTGCTTCGTTAACAGCATTGTGTATGCCATTGCAGGCGTTGATATGATTTTCTTTAATTAAAAAAGCGTCAAACAAACCTAAACGGTGGTTTTCGCAGCCGCTGCAGGAAACTGCATATTTTTGTGCCATGCGTAAACCGGGCAGGGTTTTTCTGGTATCTAATATTTTTGTTTTTGTGTCGGCGATTTTTTCGGCGTATTTTGCTGAAATGGTTGCGGTTGCCGACAGTGTTTGTAGAAAGTTAAGTGCAGTGCGTTCACCAATAACAATGTTTTGTGATGAGCCACTAATGGTGCAAATAACCTGGTCGGCTTCGATGGTTTCGCCATCATCAATACACCAGTCGATTAATATATCTTCATCGATTTGCCGGTAAGTTTCTTCAAACCAGTCGAGACCGCAAAATACAGCGGATTCACGACTGATGACAGTGGCTAAAGAAATATTATCGTGTGGAATCAGTTCAGCGCTGATGTCGCCGTCACCAACATCTTCTTTGAGCGCGTTAAACACATTTTCTTCGATGATGCTTTGCGGTACCTGTAAAAAACTCATAGATTAATTGGTCGCAGAAAAATTAAGAAAACTCTGATTAATGTCATTTTGAGCGTAGTCGAAAAATCTTATACTCCGTAATCTGTTTGATAGTGCAGTGGCAAAAGATTCTTCAGCTGCGCTCAGAATGACAAAGTAAGAATTAATTCAGAATCTCCTTAATTTAATGTTTTACATAAAATTTTTGAATTGCGCTGATAATTGTACAGTGATTTTTTTTCTATCGGTAAATCATCAGCATTGCATTCAGTAAAACCACGTTCGAAGAACCAGTGCATAGCTTGTGTGGTGAGAGTAAATAATTTTTTTATGTGTTTCTTTCTAGCTTGCCATTCGATGTGTTGCAACAAATCATCTCCTCGTCCGTGGGTTTGATAGTCTTGATGCACAGCAAGACAAGCAAGTTCTGCAGCTTTTTCTTTGCTGAAAGAAAAAATAGCTGCGCAAGCGATAATCATGCCGTCGCGTTCAATTACAATGAAATTACTGATGTCTAATTCCAGTTGTTCGCGTGAACGTTTCACCAATACTCCTTGTTGTTCAAGTGGAGAAATTAATTCCATGATACCGCCAATATCATCAATGTTTGCGGTGCGTAGACCTTCGTAATTTTCGGCAGTAACTAATGTACCAACGCCATCACGGGTGTAGAGCTCTAGCAATAAAGCGCCATTGGTTTTTCTACTGAGAAGATGTACGCGTTTGACACCACCACGGCAGGCGTGTGCGGCATTGTTTAAATGTATCTGTGTTTTTTTGTTTTCATCGCTGCTTTTGTGGCTACTTTTTTCTGCCTGTTTCTTTAACCAGGTTTCTGCCTGTGGCAAATTTAGTTGTTGCAGCAGCGCGCCTTTTGAATTAACCACGCCGTTGTTTTCCATAATAAAGACTAACTTATCCGCATTCAGCGCAATGGCTGTTTCGGTGGCAACATCTTCTGCGTGCAGGTTAAAAATTTCACCGGAAGGGGAATAGCCAATCGGTGAGACTAAAACAATATTGTTGTTTTTAAGGTGCTGATTTATCGTGTTAGCATCAACATTGCGCACATTACCGGTCTGGCAATAATCAACACCATTGTGAATACCATAAGGTTGTGCAGTGATAAAGTTGCCGGAAACCACACGAATCGCCGCGTTCGCCATTGGTGTATTTGGCAAGCCCATGGAAAGTTGCGCTTCAATGGTCATGCGCACTTGCCCCACCGCTTGCTCAACTGCAGGCATGTTTTCATTTAAGGTGATGCGCATATTGTTAGCAAATTCTGATTGAATATTTAACACTTTTAGTTGGTTTTCTATTTGCGGTCGCGCACCGTGTACCAGCACAATGCGAACGCCCAAACTACCGAGCAGTGCAATATCGTGAATCAGATGCGAAAAACTATTGTGTCCAATCGCTTCGCCACCAAATAAAATAACAAACGTGCGACCACGATGTACATGAATATAGGGTGCAGATTGCCGGAACCAGTCAACATGGTCATTATTATGTGTGCTGCTATTGCTGGAATTGTTCGTTTTTTTACTCACCAGTTTTTTTACTCATCAATCGGATCTCGGTACTGCTTTGTTTTGTTTACACTGATAATATACGCGATTCTGTTTTCACTTCAACAAGTATATAAAAAATATAGAGCGCTCACAGAATAATTAGCGAGAACTTTCAAGAGGATTAGGCGCATGGCTAACGATAAAATACGACGATTTTCATCCATCATTGTTGACGGTGTGGCGCAAGCACCCAGTCGTGCGATGCTGCACGCGGTTGGTTTTGAAGATGCAGATTTTAAAAAGCCACAGGTCGGTATCGCTTCAACCTGGAGCATGGTGACACCGTGCAATATGCACATTAATAAACTGGCTGACGATGCCGCACGCGGCGCAAATGGTGCTGGTGGCAAGAGTGTTATTTTCAATACCATCACCGTGTCTGATGGTATTTCGATGGGTACACCGGGCATGCGTTACTCGTTGGTTTCGCGTGAAGTGATTGCCGATTCGATTGAAACCGTGACCGGTGCGCAGGGTTTTGATGGCGTTGTGGCAATTGGTGGCTGCGATAAAAATATGCCGGGTTGTATTATTGGTTTATCTCGATTAAATCGGCCGTCGATTTTTGTTTACGGCGGCACCATAAAACCGGGCGCAAAACGCCGCGATATTGTTTCGGTTTTTGAAGCGGTTGGTGGTTACGCGGCGGGGAAAGTGTCTGATGCTGAATTAAAAGAAGTCGAAGACACCGCGATTCCGGGGCCCGGTTCATGTGGCGGCATGTACACTGCCAACACCATGGCTTCGGCGATTGAAGCCTTAGGCATGAGTTTACCCAACAGCTCTGCGCAGGAAGCGGTGTCTTACGATAAAGAAGAAGATTGTGTGCGCGCCGGTGAAGCGGTGATGAATCTCATCGAAAAAGATATAAAACCCAGCGATATTATGACGCGAAAATCATTTGAAAATGCGATTACAGTGGTTATCGCTATCGGCGGTTCGACCAATGCCGTTTTGCATTTATTAGCGATGGCACATTCTGCAAATGTCGAACTTGAGCTGGATGACTTTACCCGCATCGGTAAAAAAGTGCCGGTGCTTGCCGATGTAAAACCCAGCGGAAAATATCTGATGTCCGAGTTAATCGAAATTGGCGGCATTCAACCATTGATGAAAGTTCTGCTGGATGTGGGTTTGCTGCACGGTGACTGTTTGACGGTGACTGGTAAAACCATGGCAGAGAATTTGGCAGAGGTGAATCCGTACCCCGAAGGTCAGGATATTATTCGCAAACTAGAAGATCCTATTAAAAAAGACAGTCATTTAGTTGTGCTGTACGGCAATCTCGCACCGACAGGTTCCGTCGCAAAAATTTCTGGCAAAGAAGGTTTGAGTTTCAGCGGCAATGCACGCGTATTTGAATCAGAAGAAACCGCGCTAGCAGCAATTTTTGATGGCACTGTGGTGAAAAATGATGTCATCGTCATTCGCCACGAAGGCCCCGTCGGTGGCCCTGGTATGCGCGAAATGCTAAGTCCCACCGGTGCAATCATGGGTAAAGGCATGGGTAACGATGTCGCGCTGATTACCGATGGTCGTTTTTCCGGTGGTAGCCATGGCTTTGTTGTGGGTCACGTGACACCAGAAGCGGCAATGGGTGGGCCGATTGCGATTATCAAAGATGGCGATGGCATAACCATTGATGCAGAAAGTCGCACCTTGAATTTAAATATTCCGCAAGAAGAAATCGATGCACGTTTAAGTAAATGGAAAGCACCTGCAGCAAAAGAAACACGCGGCGTATTGGCGAAATATGCCAAGTTAGTTAGTTCAGCATCGGAAGGCGCGGTGACGGATAAGTTTTAAGGAATAAGAGTAATAAAAATGCAAGTTTGCTTCAGAGCTTGCTTTGCAGTATTTATATCTAGTTATTTTCTTGACTAAATTTAGTTTTAGAGCTAAATTCATGTTTTATTGTAATCCAATGTTGAAATAAATATTATGGTTGACTTTGAGAATCCATTTAAACCTGGTGCTGGGCATAAACCTCCATATTTAGCTGGTCGAGAAGAAGAAAAAGATGAATTTTTACGCCTTCTTAAACAATCTGTCATTCTCGAAAATATGGTACTTACAGGTTTGAGAGGTGTAGGCAAAACAGTACTGCTTGATTCGTTCAAACCATTAGCTATTCAAAATAACTGGTTATGGGTTGGCGCGGATATGTCTGAATCGTCTAGTGTCAGTGAAGAAAATATTGCAATCAGATTATGTACAGATATTGCAATTGTTACATCGGGTTTGGTTATAAATAGAGAAGAGATAAGAAGTGTGGGTTTTAACGCTGAAACTGAGCTGGTTGAACAAACATTAAATTATCAGACGCTGTTGCAAATATACCAATCAACACCTGGACTGGCACTCGATAAATTAAAAGCCGTGCTTGAAACGGTCTGGGCTGTTATTTCAAGCCAATCAGAAATTAAAGGCATAGTTTTAGCTTATGATGAAGCGCAAAATTTATCTGATCAGGCAAGTAAAGAGCAATATCCATTATCACTTCTACTCGATGCATTTCAATCATTGCAGAAAAAGGAGTTGCCGTTACTGTTACTACTAACCGGCTTGCCAACTTTATTTCCTAAACTTGTTGATTCAAGAACATTCTCCGAAAGAATGTTTCGTGTTGTATTTCTAGCGAGCTTAAAAGAGAAAGAAAGTCGGGAAGCGATATTAAAGCCTATCAAAGATAATGGTTGTCCTGTAATACTAAGCGAGGAATCTGTTGCCGCTATTTATAAAATGTCAGGGGGGTATCCGTACTTTATACAATTTATATGCCGAGAAGTTTACGATGCGTTTATTCAAAAAATTGATAAAGGCGAAAATGCATCTGTGCCAGTTAATGAAATTGAACGCAAACTTGATACTGATTTTTTTGCAGGTCGGTGGTCAAGAGCAACAGACAGGCAACGAGAGTTATTATCTGTTGTCGCCGTTCTTGAGAATTGTAATGAAGAATTTTCAGTGCAGGAAATTGTCGATGCGTCAAAAGAGTCAGTTGAAAAACCTTTTAGTAATAGTCATGTAAATCAAATGTTAACAACGTTAAGTGGTCAGGGGTTAATATTTAAAAACAGGCATGGGAAGTATTCGTTCGCAGTACCTCTTTTAGGTAAATATATAGCAAGACAACAAGAAGTGGGCATTTAACCTCTGATGATTTTTACATCGTCAATTTGTTTATTGCTGGGTAGTTTTATAAAATAATTTTGTGAAAAAAAATAACAACAAGCCGCAAGTTAGTTTGCTAACTTTTTTTTTAATAAGTCTGCTAGCACTAACGGCAGCAGGTTTGTTATTTAAGGGCATCTCTATTAATTGCCAATAATTCAGTATAATAAGCCCACCAACAAATAACAAACAATACATCATGACAAACGATCTATTTGGCTCACTATTCGACCTTCAGGACAATCGAGTAGATAA
>UOFD01000072.1_pt1 | contig 17072 bp, 17 predicted proteins | sample 1990101 | NCBI WGS metagenome assembly UOFD01 (sample SAMEA4728526, study PRJEB27164) | hydrothermal vent metagenome | biome: marine basaltic hydrothermal vent biome; feature: marine hydrothermal vent; material: mineral | place: Pacific Ocean | collected 2011-06-14/2011-07-23 | depth 1741 m | reverse complement strand
TGATGCCTTTAATGTTTCCAAATACCTGACCGGGGTTAATTGCCAATTCTTTTTCAGGATAGGCCTCGCCTTCCCCCCCCGGCACGCCCATCAAAATAATGCGATACTGGTTTGGTGACAAATCAAGATTGTCTCTGATATGTACTGGTTGAATAAGGAAACCAAGCTCCTGAGATAACTTGCGACGTACACCTCGAATGCGTGACATCATTTGCCCACCCTGATTTTTATCAACCATAGGAATCAAACGATAACCCACTTCCAGACCAACCACATCAACCATCGGCACATCGTCCCAGCTTAAATCTTTGTTCTGTGGCTCGACTTCCTGTTCATCAACTTCTTCAGTTTCTAACTGTGTTTTTTTCGCCTGTATCTGCTGCATGTAATAAGCCAACCCACCAAAAATAGCTCCCAGTGTTAAAAATACGACATTCGGCATACCCGGTATCAAACCTAGAGAACCAACGATGCCAGCAGTTATAGCAACAGGTTTTGGTTTATTTAATAATTGACCGATAACCTGTTCGCCCATATCTTTTGAAGTCGAATCACGGGTAACAGCGATGGCAGCAGCGGTGGACAAGATTAATGAAGGAATTTGCGCAACCAGTCCGTCGCCGATAGTTAACAACGTGTAATACTGCGCGGCTTGTGAAAAATCCAAATCATGCTGCACCATGCCGATGCCCAGACCAAAAATAATATTAATAAATAGAATCAATATACCGGCGACTGCATCACCGCGGATAAACTTGCTGGCACCATCCATGGCACCGTAAAAATCCGCTGCACCGGAAATTTCTTGCCGCCGAGCGCGTGCTTCATCCTGGGTGATTAAACCTGAATTTAAATCAGCATCAACCGCCATCTGTTTACCGGGCATAGCATCCAGAGTAAAACGCGCACTTACTTCGGAGATACGACCGGCACCTTTTGTTACCACAACAAAGTTAATAATAGTCAGCACAGCAAATACCACCAGACCAACTGCATAATTACCGCCAACAACAAACTCACCAAATGATTGAATAACATTACCCGCAGCATCACTACCAGTATGCCCTTCCAGTAATACGATACGAGTTGAAGCGACATTGAGCGAGAGACGCAATAAAGTCGCCGCCAGCAAAATGGTTGGAAACACAGAAAAATCTAATGGTCGAATAGTATAAATAACAACCAATAACACCACTAATGACAGTGCTATATTAAAGGTGAAAAATAAATCCAGCATAAACACCGGCATCGGCAGAACCATCATCGCCAACATTGATACCAATAAAAAAGGAACACCCAAACCATAAAAAGACAACCCCGGTTTTATTGGTAGAACAGCACTATTACTCATATTATTAATCTCATATTTTTCTGCTATGTCTCTGCTATGTTTCTGGTACGTCTCTTATCAAATATCACGTCAATTATCACGTCAAATATCGCGCTTTAAGACATCTTTTAATTCATCAGGGATTGGTAGATCATCTGGTTTTTCAGGCACTACACCACCGTGTTCGTATACCGTTTTTAATTGATAGACATAAGTTAAAATAGTGGCAACAGCAACGTATAAACCTGCGGGAATTTCCTGATCGATTTCTGTGCTAGCGTATAAAGCACGTGTTAAAGGTGGCGCAGAAACGATGGCAACACCGTTCTGCTCAGCAATGCTGCGAATATTGAACGCTATCAAGTCAGCACCTTTGGCAACGATTACTGGTGCTTTATTGTTGAACTGGTCATATTTCAGCGCTACCGCATAATGTGTCGGATTGGTCAAAATAACATCAGCGGCTGGTACGGCTTCCATCATGCGGCGTTGTGATAACGTCTGCTGTAACGTGCGGATACGCCCTTTTACTTCGGGACGACCATCGGTTTCCTTGCTCTCATCTTTTATTTCCTGTTTGGTCATTTTCAGTTGTTTATTGTGTTGCCAAAGCTGGAACGGCACATCAATCAAGGCGACCAGAATAAGTGCGGAACTACAGGCAAGAAATGCCCAGCCACATAATGTAGCAACATGAAAAATAGCCGCTTCCAGTGGTTCGTTACCAAGACCTAGCAATTCTTCGGTAAGAGACCAGAGAATAATGACTGAAATAGCACTCACCAGCGCAAATTTTGCCAGTACTTTTGCCAGTTCCATCAGACCTTTCATCGAAAAAATACGTCCCATGCCTTTGACTGGATCAATCTTGTCAAATTTAAAACTAATCGCCTTCATGCTGAAAGACCAGCCGCCGATGCCCAGCGGTGTCAGTAATACGATGACTGTAAACAATAAAAACAGAGGTGCGATAATCATTAAACTTTGTAATGCCGCATCACTTAATGCTTGCAGGATACCGTCAGCGTTAATTTCCTGTGCGTTTTGTATGCTCAAGCTGCGTTTAAATAAATCTCTGATGCCACCCAAAACACTGTCGCCCATAAAAATAAAACCAGCGGCAGAACCCATTAACAGCATCATGGTATTGAGTTCCTTTGAACGTGGAACCTGACCTTTGTCACGCGTTTCTTTGAGGCGTTTGGCGGTGGGTTGTTCGGTTTTTTCCTGTCCTGTCTCTTCTGACATATCTATAACGCCACGATGTGTGTCTGGATGAGATCAAGTGCTTGTATCAGCAACCGATTTAAGTGACTGGTGATTGTAGGTAAAGTAAGGATAATAAAAGCGATGCCAACCATAATCATGATGGGGAAACCAACAGCAAAAATATTCAATTGTGGTGCCGCACGTGAGGTTACGCCAAACGCCAGGTTAACCAGCAATAATGCTGCCATCGCTGGCAAGGCGATTAACATGCCACCGGTAAACATGTTGCTGCCCCAAATAACCAGTTGCCACAAAGCCTCTTTGGATGGAAAAATCGGTGCAATCGGCAAAGTGTGAAAACTTTTGGCTAACACTTCGATAAATATCAGGTGACCGTTCAGCGCCAGAAAAACCAGCGTTGCCATGATGAGAAATGCCTGACTGATCACCGGTACCTGCACACCATTTTGCGGATCGACGATGGATGCGAACCCTAAGCCCATGGCAGTGGCAATGCCTTGACCAGCGATAGTAAAAGCAGAAAAAACCATCTGCAAAATAAAACCCATGGCAACACCGATTATGACCTGTGAAAGGCTAATGACCAGTGCTTCCCCGCTGATTAAATCTACAGTGGGCGGTGCGGGGATAACCGGCACCAAGATTCCAGCAATAAAAAAGGCAAGTAAAACCCGAATTCTAACGGGCACGCTGCGAGCCGAAAAAATAGGTGCGGCAATAAACATGGCACTGATACGCATGAATGGCCACAGCAATGTGGCGATCCAGCTAACGAGTTCGCCACCGGTGATATTCATCCAATTAATTCCGGGATGTTTTGAATAAGTGTAGTACTGAAATCGGTCAACACATTTAACATCCATGAACCAGAGACGAGCAATGTCAATGCCAGAACAATCAACTTGGGAATAAAGGTCAATGTCATTTCCTGAATCTGCGTTGCTGCCTGGATCATGCCAACCAGTAAACCAACCGCCAGCGCAGATAATAAAAGTGGTGCTGAGAGTAATGCGATAACCCATAATGCTTCGCGTCCCACATCAAGTACTGTTTCAGGTGTCATGATTTATTCTCGCTTAAAGATAAAAACTTGATGCCAACGTGCCCATGATGAGCGACCAGCCATCGATTAAAACAAACAACATCAACTTGAATGGCAGTGAAATAATCATCGGTGATAACATCATCATACCCATGGACATCAACACACTGGCGACCACAATATCGATAATAAGAAAAGGAATGAATATTAAAAAACCAATCTGAAAGGCCGTTTTTAATTCACTGGTAACAAATGAAGGTAACAATAATGAAAAAGGAATTTTTATTGTCGGATCAAGTTTTCCATGCCCTGAGATCTCTGCAAACATTGCCAAATCTGTCTCGCGTGTTTGATTAAGCATGAAATCATAAAACGGTTCTGATGCTTTTTGAAAAGCAACTTCAGAGCTTAGCTGTTCATCAAGGTAAGGTTTAACACCGCTATTGTAGGCATTTTCAAAAATAGGTGACATAATAAAAAAGGTTAAAAACAATGATAAACCCAGAAGAATCTGGTTTGATGGTGTCTGTGCAGTGCCCAGAGCCTGCCGTAAAATAGACAACACAATAATAATGCGCGTGAACGACGTTGTCATAATCAACACTGCTGGCAACAGGCTGAGCACCGTCATCATCGCCAAAATCTGGATGGGGACGGTATAAGTCTCGCCACCATTTGCAGCAGGTGTCACGGTAAAGGCGGTTAACCCCGATACAGCAAACACATTGTTTGCTGGTAATAAAATTAAAATTAATATGAAGAATAGCTTTAACATTACTGCTGTTCCGTTTTCTCATAGTTAATAAGGCAACAGTGTCTTAACATATTTTATTTGCTCCGGTTTATTTACTCTGGTTTTTTTGCGATGCATTACTGACATCGACCATAGCGGTTTTTAGCTTATCGAGAAAACTGTTGCCTGCTGTGCTGGCTGCTGTACTATCTACTGCGTTATCTGTTTTCAAACCTGTAACTTCTAACGGTGTGTTCAATACATGTAAGGTATTTATTTTTCCGGGAGAAACGCCAAGTAATAATTGTTCTTCGCCCAGCTGTAAGAGCACAATTCTTTCACGAGAACCCATGCTTAAACCACCAAGTATTTTTAGTGAACCATCGGCGAGAGAATTAAATCGGTTTATTTTTTTTGCAAACCATGCCAACACAATGATGCACAGTAAGACAACAAACAAACCCATAACCAACTGCATTAAATGACCATCATTCATTTTAATTTTTTCACGCGTTCAGCCGGGCTAATAACATCGGTCAGGCGGATGCCAAATTTTTCGTTGATAACAACAACTTCACCGTGCGCAATCAACGTGCCATTAATTAACACGTCCATTGGCTCACCGGCTAAACGATCCAGCTCTACAACTGAACCCTGGTTGAGTTGCAGCAAGCTGTTAATCGGTAATTCAGTACGACCAATCTCCATCGACAGCGTTACCGGGATATCCAGAATGACATCCAGATTTGTTTCGATACCTGTTGTTAATTGACCGGTATTTTTTTTCAGGTCTTTAAAAGCGGCGCGTTCATAATCCGCATCGCCAGCTTCTTCGCTTGCCGCTGTTGCATCCACATCTGCCTTCGCACCGTCATCAGTATTTACATTTGCATTTGTATCGACATCTGTATCGGCGGCAGATTGAGTGCCAACATCGCTTGCGCTTTGTTCTTCCATTGCTGCCCCCCAATCATCACCCGCTTCTGTGTTTTGTGTTTCTTCACTCATTGCTTAATCCTCATAAATTAATCATTCGAATAGTCAGGACGACTAATTGGTTCGACATACTGTATGGCGTTTTTGCCATTTGAATTACCAAGTGCGCCTCTAAAGATGGGGACATTGTTCGCCCGAACGGTTATCACATCTGGAATTTCAATTGGAATAACATCACCATCATTAAGGTTCAACACTTCACCCAGTGTGAGTTTTGTATGCCCCATCGAGCTTTCAATCTCAACAAATGCCTGCTTCATTTCTTCTTTTAAAGTATTAATCCAGCGTTTATCAACGTTAACTTGGTCACTCTGCATACCGGTGTCGAGTAATTCGCGAATTGGTTCGAGCATCGAATAAGGCATAACGATATGAAATTCACCACCGCCGCCTTCAAGTTCCATTTTGAAAGTTGAAACAACAACAACTTCGGTAGGACTTACAATATTGGCAAACTGTGGATTGATTTCGGAACTTTGAAATTGAAAATCCAGTTTTAATACTGGCTCCCAGGCTTTTGTCAGATCGCTAAATAACAGATCAAGTAATATCTGTACGACGCGATTTTCAGTTGGTGTAAATTCACGCCCTTCAATGCGCGTGTGGTAACGACCATCGCCACCAAAAAAATTATCAACAGTAGCAAACACCAAATTTGGATCAATAACGCATAGGCCAGTGCCGCGTAATGGTTTAATCTGAATAATATTTAGACTGGTGGGCATGAAAAGACCACGTACATATTCTGAAAATTTAACCATCTTTACCCCAGTGGTAGAGATCTCGGTGGTACGACGTAACATATTGAACATACTAATGCGGACAGAACGGATAAATCGTTCATTAATCATATCCAGTGTTGGCATGCGACCGCGGATGATACGGTCCTGGCTGCCCAGGTCATACGATTCTGTTTCACCGCTATCGGTGCCATCAGACGAAGTATCAACATCGCCGCTATCGACACCATTTAATAACGTGTCAATTTCATCCTGAGATAGGTGTTCATTCACGCCAAAAGCCTCTACTGGACAACAAAAGAAGTGAAATAGGCAGCTTCAACACCGGCAGAATCACCCGTAATTTTTTCCAGAACAGCATTGATGTCGATGGTCACTTCGTTCAGTAATTTTTCTTTGCCCTCGCGTGTCACCATCTCATCATAAGTCTGGCCACCAAAAAGCATCAATAAACTGCTGCGAATAACAGGAATATGCTCTTCGACTTTTTTAATTATTTCACCATCACGTGACATTATTTCAAGTGAGAATTGCATAAAACGGGCATATTTCTGGTTACTGAAACTAACAACAAACTTGGGGTCCATCGAGTAATATTGTGGTGGCTCAGTAGTTTTATCTTCGGCAGCTTCTTCTTCGCTGTTTTCTGCCTCATCTTCATCGTCATCTTCGCTTTTATCCGCAGCATCTTTTGTTGCAGGTGCTGGTTCAGGGTTCATGCTGGTGACAAAATAAATGGTTCCAGCAACCAGCCCACCACCTAACAGCAGCGTCAGTGTTACTGCGATGATAATGATTTTTATGGTTGATAAACCACCGCTTTTTTTTGCAGTTTCTTCGCTCTCCTGTTCTTCATCGACTTCTGCTTCTTTTTCTTTTTTAGCCACGTTTATTCACCCTTTGTTCTGTTAGTTATTTTGTTTATGAAGACAAAAGCAAATGCCGTGCCAACCATTTTTTGTTGATAAATGGTTTTTATTTCAATAGCTTGCGGGTGTTTTTTATAGTGTGATGGAAACTTGACAGCCGATTTGAAAGCAGTGTCAGAAATTTGTCCTGCGTGACAGTGACTTAAAAAAGTTGGAAGCTGGCAGTTATCAGTTGACAGTAAAAGACAAAAACGCCGTTTGTGACATGCAACAACAGCCTGTAATTCTTTTAAGTGGTTCTATTTTTAACGCCGCTATGGCGGAAAAGATGCTTCGTGCAAAGCTCTCTAGATGTAATAATCAACCATGCTGGTGGGCAGCATCGCCTGCCTCTTTACCTGCTCGGTTGCTTCAGCAACGGTGGTTTTATCTGGGTCACTTGTTGTAATATTTTTTATGTTACTTTCAGCATTCTGCTCGCGTTGTTCGGCAAAAGAATGTTTTGAAATATCAGCGTCGGCTAATGAAAAACCATTTTGTTCCAGCATTTCGCGCAGTTTTGGCAGTGCTTGCTCCATTGCATCTCGAACAGCCACGTGACGGCTATTCATAGACACGTTAACCTGCTCTTCGTTTATATCAATAAGCACTTCGATTGGCCCAAGATGTGCGGGGTTTAAACGTATTTCGGCAGTACTAATATTTTGATTGACCATTAATAATATTTGTTTGCTCATGCCTTGTGACCAGGCGGCTCGCCCAAATGCTTCGGTTATGGTTGGCGATAACGTGGTTGGTAATGGTATGGTCGGCGATGCAGGCGTTGTTGAAAAACTGCTTGCTGCTACATTAGTGATAGTGGGCAAGGCATCACCAGCAGCATCACTTTGTGTGTTGCTCGCCTGCAATAGCAGTGATGTTTGTATGTTTGGTGACGATGCTTGTTGCGCTACTTGTTGTACTACTTGCTGTACTACCTGTTGCGCTGCATTATTTAGCAAAAAATTTGTTTTATCCGCATTTAATCCAGCCGGCTCTATTTTTGATGCAAGTACTTCTGGCTGTTGAATAAATGTACTCTCTATATTATTGCTGACGGCATCACTGTTACTAGCCGCAATACCATTGTTCACTGACGGAACATGTTTTTGTCTGGTGTTTATTTCAGTACTAAAAAACTGACGCAGTTGAGAGGATATTTCATTTAACTTGTCAGGGTTATTTAACTGTTTGTCGATGGCTGTTGGTGCCGATGCCGATAATAATGCCAATTCGTTATCAGTGCTGCTTTCAATGCCATTATCTTCGATGCCGCTATCTTCAATCAACTGTTTATCGATGACCTGATCGACAACCTGATCGATAACCTTATCAATGACCTTCGATGTTATTGCCGATGCCGGTAATAATATTAATTCGCTATTAATGTTATCTTCAATGCTGCTATCTTCAATGCCTTTACCTTCAATGCCTTTACCTGGCACGGGTAAAATCTGAAGTAGCGAAGAGGTAGCTTTATTTGGTTGCTTATTATCTAATTTGCTGTCGTCATTTAACTGTTTGCCAGTAACTTGTTGCGTTATTGCAGATGCCGCTAATAATGTCGATTCACCATCAATATCGCTCTCGATATTATTCTCAATGCCTGGTATTAGTGATAGCGCCTGATCAATTTCATCTGCTGTTGTTATTTCGTTGTCATCGGATAACTGCCCGCTCAGATATAAACCATTCAATAACAAGACTTTGTCATATTGTGTTGCAATTTCAGGAAAGTCATCACCAGGCGGCAAGTTGTTGCCGTCTGGATTTTTTTTGATCTTGCCTGTTACTTCTATGGTGTTGGTATTTTTGATAGCATTTTGTGACTCGTCATAAGCCTTTTTTATAGATTCGTGAAATGATTTAGCGCTTCCCGCTAAGTCGATTGTTTGTGTATTGTTTGAGGCATTTTGAATGATTTTTTTACCAACTAAAGCGCCTGTTTCATTGCTGCTTGAGGCACTGGAGCTGGAACTGGAGCTGGCAATAGTTATAGGTGTATTCATACTTTTATCTTGTTATTAGATGAGTAACAGTAGCGGTAGTGAAGCAAGCTATGTGCCAATTTTACTATGTAGAAAATTACAGATTGCTAAATGATTTATGTGGAAGATTTTCTAGCTCTCTTTGCTCACGCTTTTCTATTTTTTGATTTTCAATCTGTTGTCGATTTTCAATCACTTTATTCATTATCTGGTATTGATTACGTTTGTTCATCCATTCTTTCTGGCTGTTTTCACATTTACTTTGATTATTGCTGACGTGTTGTTCCTGCTGTGTAATAGCGTCATCAAGACGATTTATAAAAAGCTTATACTCCTGCATCTGAATAACAGTTAAACCGGCTTCACTTGCTAACTGAAAAGTTTTTAAATAGTGCTTACGATAATTAATGAGTTCATCCAGTTGTTTTTGCTGAGACTCAGCCTGACGGATGGCTTCGCCATGCACACGACCCGCATTGCGTTCCTGTTGCTTATTAATTTTTGCAATGGGCTGTAATTTTTTTAATCTGTTCATTTTTTGCCTCTGACAACGTCACAAATATTTTGAGAGCTTTGCACGATGTAGGTTTTGCGTCATAGCAAGGCAAAAATGACTAAAAAAACGCAGCTTACACGTAGTAAGTGAGTATTTTTTAGGCATTTTTAACGCCGCTATGGCGGAAAAGATGCTTCGTGCAAAGCTCTCATTTTATGTTTTTAGTGCAATTACCCCTGATCCGCATAATATTTTTTGTCACTAATTTCCGCATCATTAGCAAGCTCATTAATTTCTTCAGATTGTTTTTCGTTTTCATTTTCCTTTGGTGATTTTTTGGTTTCCAAAAAATGCGCATTTTTTTGTTGCCAAATGTCCTGTGCTTTATCTAAATTATCTTGACTACTGTTAACTTTATATTCAATGGCTTCTACAACCGAATTGATGTGTGACAGTAACAACTGGTACTCGCGTACATGCACGGGTGTTAGACCTGCACCATGAGCATTAGCTAAACCCGCCATGCATTCCTTTCGATGTTCGAGTAATGATTCTAATTGTGATTTTTGTTCTTTTGCCTGTTGCGAACGGTACTCCAGTTCGTTGTACGCCCTGCTTTCTTGCCGCCGAGCGATGTCCAGAGAATTTTTATTCTTTGCTAGTTTATCCTTTATTGATTCATTCTGATTTGATTCATCTGTCGTTAATTTGTCCATTGCAAATACCCTCAAATGCTTCCCGCATGAACAACATCAAACAATCCTTTTACACTATCGTTATAGGAAAAAGCGTGCCCTGTGTCCTGCTGTAAAAAATTATTAAGCGAGGTATTAAAGTCGATGGCTTCATCAATTGCCGCATCACTGCCATACTGGTAAGCACCAACACTAATGAGATCTTGATTTTTCTGATAGGTTGAATAGAGTTTTTTAAAACGTTGTGCAGCTTGTTTATGTGCGTCGGTGATCACATCATTCATCACACGACTAACAGATGTTTCTATATCAATCGCTGGAAAATGCCCTTCTTCGGCGATGGAACGCGATAACATTATGTGTCCATCAAGCACTGCGCGAGCAGAATCGACGATGGGGTCATTGCTATCATCACCTTCGGCAAGTACCGTATAAAAAGCGGTTATTGAACCGCCCTTTTCACCATTGTTACCAGCGCGTTCTACCAGTTGTGGTAACTTAGCAAACACGGATGGTGGATAACCTTTGGTTGCGGGTGGTTCACCGATGGCAAGTGCAATTTCACGTTGTGCCTGTGCAAAACGTGTTAACGAATCCATTAATAATAAAACATTTAAACCTTTGTCACGAAAATATTCAGCAACGGTGGTCGCCAGTAAGGCACCATGCATTCTCATCAACGGTGGACTATCCGCTGGGCTGGCAACAACAACGGATCGCTCCAATCCTTGCTCACCTAAAATTTTATCGACAAAATCTTTTACTTCTCGACCACGCTCGCCAATAAGGCCAACGACGATAACATCGGCTTTTGTATAACGTGTCATCATACCCAGCAAAACACTTTTGCCAACACCACTGCCAGCAAATAGCCCTAAACGTTGACCACGACCGACTGTGAGTAGTGCATTGATTGCAGCAACACCAACATCCAGTGGCTGGTTAATTGCCCAGCGCGCCAATGGATTAATCTGTTTACCTGCCAGCGGCAGGTAGGTATCACATTGCACCGGCCCTTTACCATCGAGTGGGTTGCCTGCGGCATCAATAACGCGGCCTAACAATGCATCGCCAACCTTTGCTTTATACATACCTTTGCCAGGAACCACTCGCGCATCCGGTACCAGACCTTTGATGTCACCGGTAGGCATAAGATAAAGGCGTTCACCAGAAAAACCCACGACTTCTGCTTCTATTTCACCTTTACCTGATTCGCCTGATTCGATCGTACAGCGCGCACCAACTGCTGCGCGACAACCAACCGTTTCCAGTGTTAGCCCAACCATGCGATTAAGCTTTCCTTCGACAATGAGTGGCACGGCTTTTTGTGCACGGCTCTGATATTTTTGTAGATTTTCGCACCAGATTGAACTGCGACTATATTGAGGGGGTGCTTCAGTTGTCATCGCGATAATCCATTTTGCGTTCGCCGCCCATTACTTCTACAATAACAGCATTCATGCGTTTTTCAACGCTTGCATCGATACGTGAAGTACTGTTCGACACACGGCAACCACCACGTGTTAATAAAACGTCTTCAACAATATTCCATTGCGAAGCAGCTTCTGTATGTGCTAGATTTTTGCGAATGATTTTTGCATCTTCTGGGTGTAGTTCTAATGTTATCTCAGCGATGACAGCAGGTAACAAATGAAGCGCTTCTCTAACAACAGCGACAATTTCATCGGGAGAAGCTTTTAATTCGCGTCTCACCATTTGTCTGGCAACACTCATACTTAGTTGAGCTAATTCATCAACCACATGATTGTCCAAACCCGATAATGGCATAACAAGTGTTGCTATCACTGAACTTAGATTTTTTACTTGTTGCTGAATTTCTTGTTGCCCTTGAGTAAGCCCTTCCATATAACCTTTTGCATAGCTTTTTTCATAGGATTGCTGGCGAATTTTTTCCTGCTGCTCTCTGTGCGTAATATTGTCGGGATTAACCAGCTTAAAATCATAATTATTGGCATTGCTCTCATCCAACTTTGGCGCACGCCAGGGCTTGCAATTTTTCCAGGGTTTGTTACTTTCCAAAGCTTTATCTCTTTCCAAGGGGTTGTCATTTTTGCCAGTTTGATGGTTTACGATACTAGACATATTCTTCATCTCCCTTACCGCCTAAGGATATGTCGCCAGCATCGGCGAGACGTTTAGCAACACTCAATACTTCTTTTTGTGCATCTTCAACATCTTTCAGGCGTACTGGACCTTTTGCTTCCAGATCTTCACGCATCATATCGGCAGCACGTGATGACATGTTGCTAAATATTTTATTTTGAATTGCATCATCCGCACCTTTTAAGGCGATGATTAACTGTTCAGACTGAACCTCACGTAATATTGCCTGCATGCCACGGTCGTCAACTTCAAGCAGATTATCAAAAACAAACATCTGACCTTGTATTTCCTGTGCAAGCTCGGCATCGTGTTCGGTAATAACTTCGGTGATGGCTGATTCCATTTCACCATCCATAAAATTTAAAATATCCGCAGCTGTTTTAACTCCACCAACGCCAGAGCTTTGTACACTGCTGCTACCGGCAAACTGCTTTTCTAAAACTTGATTCAACTCCTGCAATGCAGCGGGCGGAACACCATCTAAAGTTGCAATGCGCATTAACACATCTGAACGTGCACGTTCCGGTAGATGTTGTAGTACTTCAGCAGCGTGCTCACTTTCGAGATAAGACAATACAATGGCAATAATTTGTGGGTGTTCGTTCTGCACCACACCAGCGACTGAGCGTGGATCCATCCATTTTAATGAGTCGAGTCCTTTGGAATTTTTACCCAAAAGAATACGATCGATGACATTGCCCGCTTTGTCTTCACCGAGTGCAGTGGTCAGCATGTTTCTGATGTATTCATCCGAATCAACACCAACACCTGATTGTTTATTGGCCGATTCGACAAAGGCATCCAGTACAAACTCAACTTTTTCATTAGAGACATTATTGAGTGATGCCATGATGGTGCCGATTTTCTGTACTTCTTTAGGTGCCATATGTTTGAGTACTTCTGCGGCTTTTTGCTCCCCCAAACTCATCATAAATATGGCGGCACGCTCAGAGCCAGATATATTAGCAATGGTCTCACTCATCTGTTTCTACCCATCTATTCCTATCCATGGTGCTAGCGATGATATTACTCATCTGCTTCTACCCAGGTGTTTAAAACCTGCGCAACACGTTTGGGATCTTCTTTCACCATCGTGTTAGCTGCATCTAACAATTGTTGGCTATTTGGTGGTTGCTGGTTACTTAATGTAAGCTGGTCTTCACCTGCATTAATATTTCCACTGTGTGATGATTGCGGCAGTGCGGCGTAATTCGCTTCTATGTTTTTGCCCTGTGTTGCCAGGTTGCTTAGCATTGGTCGCAAGATGCCAAAAGCAATAAGCAAAACGACCAGCGCACCCAGTAACTGTTTTGCTAGTGTCAGCGCCCATGGTTGTTCCCAGATCGGCAATTCAGGCAATGGCTCAACTTTTTCTGGCAATTGAAATGGTGTATTAACAATTTTAATGGTATCGCCACGCGCTTCTTTTAAACCGACAGCTTCCGTGATAAGTGACGTTAGTCGCTGCATTTCTTCTTCGGTTAATGGCTCACGTTTTACTTTACCTTTTTTGCCGGCGACTGTACGATAATCAACAACAACAGCAACGGACAGGCGCTTTAATGTAATAGGTGACTGACGGGTATGACTAATGGTGCGGTCTATTTCATAATTTCGTACTGTGCGTGATGAATTATTGCCCGCCGTGTTTTCTGTATTCTGTTTTTCTACATTCTGTGCTGCTGCATCTGGTGCATTATCTGATGCGGACAGGCTACCACCAGCAGGCGGCTGATTACTTAAAGCCCCCGGGATGCCTGAAGCACCAGACTGGCTGTTGCTTTGTTTAAACAACTGTTCACTACGAACAATTTTTTGGTCAGGCTGGTAGCTTTCTCTGGTTTCTTCCTGTGATGTAAAATCAATGTCTGCGACGACCTGCGCCCGAACACCTTCGCTACCGCTCATTGGTGAGACGATATCAATGATGCGTCTGACATAACGTTCTTCCAGTTTCCGTGTGTACTCAAACTGCGTGCTACTAAGTAAAGCGTCCGAGCGGTTACCTTTGCTGCTGAGCAAACGTCCTTTGCTATCAACCACTGTCACCTGTTCGGCGTTCAGACCGGGCACACTGGAAGCAACAATGTTTACGATGGAAGCTGTTTGTGCATCATCGACTACCCAGCCCGGTGCAATATTTAACACCACCGAAGCGGCAGGTTTGCTTATTTTTCGCATAAAAGCAGATTGCTTTGGAATAGCTAAATGCACACGCGCACTTTCAACAAAATTTAATTCACTAATCGATTGCGCAAGTTCACCTTCTATCGCACGTTGATAACGTGCTTTAAGTAAAAAACTGCTGCTACCTAATCCCTGGTTTTTATCTAACAATTCATATCCGGCGATACCACCGGGAGAGAGACTGGTGGCTGCCAGTTTCATTCTTGCGCTGTTTATTTTATCTGAGGGGACCAGCAAACCACCGCTGCCTTCAAACTTATAATCGATGCCTGCACTGTCGAGTGATTTGGTTACCTGAGATAAATCCTTTGCCGACAAATTTCCATACAACATGCTGTAATTTGGCGTTTGTGACCACATAGCAACAGTAACGCCCAGTGCAACGCTCAAGGCTAAACCAATCATTAAACCTAACTGGCGAAATACTGGTAATGCGTTAAATCCTCGGCTTCCTACTATCAGATTATCTGCTGTGACTAATGCCATTTATATATCTACCTGTACAATTTTTATTATCGACTACTTTTTTTAGCTAGTCTTTTTAAATTATCTTTGATGATTGTCACAAGCGATCAAACCGGCATATTCATAACTTCTTTATACGCAGAAACTAAATTATTTCTAACTTGTGTCATCGCCTGAAACGAAACGCCAGCTTTTTGAATAGCAACCATTACTTCACTCAAACTCACAGCAGGGTCGCCAGCTTCAAAAGCGGTTGCCATGCCGCCGGCAGATTTTTGTATCTGATTGACCTGATTTATCGAATCTTTTAATAGCTGTGAAAAATCAGGTTTCGCCACTTCTGTCCCTGCTTCAACTGGCAGTTTATTTTCTGCCACCGAAGCCATATTGCGCATCTGTTGTAAAACCTGGTTAATTTCTATATCGCTCATTACGTTTACCCTGTTTTATTTATTTAATTAACTATTACTTACTGATAAGTATCGGCATTACTGTTAAAAACTTATCTTTACTAAGGTTTTATTTTATTGAATTGAATATTTAAATTGCTTCTTATCAATACAATTTGTCACAAATGATTTATTGCGCAGGTATTGCGATACCAGCATCTCGCATTTGTGCTAATTTATAACGTAACGTCCGCGAGCTAATACCCAGCCTTTCTGCAACTTCTTTCCGGCTGTTTCTGGCTCTTAATGCCGATATAATTAAATCTTGTTCGTGTGCTTTAAGGTCATTGCTCAAACCGGATTCAAGCTCTCCAACTCCTCCAACCTGTACAGTTGCAGATGTATGTGCCTGAAAGTTCTGCGTTGTATTTTCGATATGAATGTCTTTGTCTTCAATGATGTTTCCAGATTTTAAAATCAGTGCGCGTTGGATAACGTTATCCAGCTCTCGTACATTGCCCGGCCATGTGTGTGTTCTTAAAATATTATTAGCTGATTCAGAAAAGCACACAGACTCAAGCAGTATTGAATGCGCCTTCAATATTTTATTTGCAAGAGGCAAGATATCGTTGCTGCGATCACGTAACGGTGGAATGCACAATGGAAAAACATTTAACCGATAAAACAGATCTTCGCGAAACTGACCTTCAGCAACTGTCTGGTAGATGTTACGGTTAGTGGTTGATAAAATTCTTACATCAAGTGAAATTGGTTTTCCACCACCCAGGCGTTCAACTTCGCGCTCCTGCAACACACGTAATAATTTTGCCTGTAGTGCAAAATCCATTTCTGTTATTTCATCAAGTAACAGTGTGCCTCCTTGCGCCTGCTCAAATTTACCAGCTTTCGGTTTATAAGCACCCGTGAATGCACCTTTTTCATAACCGAATAATTCAGATTCCAACATGTTTTCAGGAATGGCAGCGCAATTAATTGCGACAAATGGACCTGATGCGCGAGAAGAATTTTCGTGGATAAACCGAGATACAACTTCTTTACCCACACCAGATTCACCACTAATCATAACGCTGGCTTCTGTTAAGGCGACACGTTTTGCAACCTCTGCGAGTTGGGCACTTCTTTGATCAACTGCAATAAATTTTTTCTCGAAAGACAAATCATCTTCAACCATTAAAATTGTGTTCTGCTTCATAATTTTACCTCTTGACCGCTTTATACTTTTCAGCCAGCTGAATTAAGTACTTATTTACGCTGCTGCTCATATCATTCTTCTAACTTATGATTTTTCTAGAGCTATTAGTGCAAAGAACATGCCTATTCTTAAAAATTTATAAATATCAACAGATTAGAGTTATTTAATAGTGGCGTGACAAATTTTTGTCATGTTATTTTGAAATGTTATGTCAATAATGTGTTGTTACCTTGTATGCCTTCGCTAAAAAATCAGGAAGTACCGTCCGTCGGATTCCCCTGACAACTCGTGTCAAATCTTCTACAGTGGTAGACCTATGCGCTAAAACAAGGAAAAATCATGGTTACACATCACGCTGCTTCATCAACACCGCGTTCGACAGAACGCTACCAGATTCAACGCCATCAGGTTCAACGCCATCAGGCTCCACTAAAAACCTCGCTTTTTAGCACCAGTTTTTTATGCAGCTGGGTATTGCTTTATTCGCCCTGTGTATTGCCCGATGTTGTCGCAACCCCTGGCAGCGCCACAGTTAT
>UOFD01000016.1_pt1 | contig 17402 bp, 24 predicted proteins | sample 1990101 | NCBI WGS metagenome assembly UOFD01 (sample SAMEA4728526, study PRJEB27164) | hydrothermal vent metagenome | biome: marine basaltic hydrothermal vent biome; feature: marine hydrothermal vent; material: mineral | place: Pacific Ocean | collected 2011-06-14/2011-07-23 | depth 1741 m | reverse complement strand
TTCGCGAAATACTGCAGCATCGTTTAAAGCGCGGAAAGGTGGAATGTTGTTTGCGCTTTAATTCCACAGCGCAGCAATCCGCCGATATAAATATTAATCCGCAGCAGGCAAAATCAATCGTCAGTGCCTGTCAAAGAATAAATGATTTATTACACCAGCCTTCAGAAGTTGATCCCATGGAAGTGCTGCAATGGCCGGGTGTGGTGCAGGAGTCTAAGCTAGATATGAAACCTGTATTGACAGCGAGTGAAACAAGTTTAAATAAAGCGTTGGATGATTTAATTGCCAACCGAGAACGCGAAGGCGGACGTTTGCGCGATATGCTTTTGCAACGCTGCGAATCAATTCAACAAATCATAAATCAAACCCGTGAAAAAATGCCAGAAATACAATCACGCTATCAGCAAAAAATACGCGAGAAATTAGAGGTGTTAAAGATAGAAGTGAATCAGGATCGGCTAGAGCAGGAGTTAGTGCATCTCGCACAAAAAATGGATGTTGATGAAGAAGTTGATCGATTAGATAGTCACTTAAAAGAAATGAATGATGTGTTAAATCGCGACGAAGCCGTCGGGCGACGATTGGATTTTTTAATGCAGGAACTTAATCGTGAAGCGAATACATTAGGCTCAAAGTCTGCCGATATTTCTAGCACCAACGCATCGGTTGAATTAAAAGTTTTGATCGAGCAGATGCGTGAGCAGATTCAGAATATTGAATGATGTTTTAGGGTTGTCGTATCAAAATACGTGACTATGTGTGTCGAGGCTAATTTAGTGAGCTTATTGAACTGGCTGTAATCGACAGTAAGGGGAAGCGGGAAATAAGCGAACGTGCCCGGCACTGGTTGGAATCGTCACCGCACTGTGAGTTCTACTGTGTGCTTATAGGTATTGATCGGCGGGCAATGCTCGACCGCTTGCGCCGGGATTGGTAGTGGTAATTAAGACTAAAAACAGTGTGGAAATTACTGAAACAGGCGCTTATCGAGTCGGGTAGTCTATAATTTAATTAATGAGATAGCGCACTTTAAAAATGAGCGTTAACCCCTAATATGAAAATCAAACTTGTGTTAAGATTTAACGATAATAAAGGTGAAACATGACAGCAAATACTAAACAATTATCTATTGAAGAAAAATACGGTGAGATATTCCCGTCTCATGATGACAGTATAAAACCTCGTTCTAATTCCGAGGATGATGGATGGTTTGTTCAGCCTAATATTTATAAAGAGGTTCGGTCAGTCTCGACTAGTCCTTCCGCCATGCCGCAGGATAATCATAGATCCTAAAATAAATAAAAGGGACGTTTTTCAATGCCAAATTGGAGTGATGTTTTAAATGAAATAAGCGGCATTGAATTAGCACATAGTCAAGCTGCTAGAAGTGCGCACACCGCAGTTAGACACAAATATCTTAGCTTGTTACATCAGAAAACTGACCGAAATGTAATTTCATATTATTCGGGCTGGTTATCTAAACCAAATATCGCACAGAATGCACTGTTAGATGAAGATAAAAACGGCTTCATGACAACAGTGCATAATTTAGATCGCTCTAAAGGACTTGATCTGATATTGCATACACCGGGCGGAAGTATTTCGGCTACACAGTCTATCGTTCAATATCTGCATAGTATGTTCGGCGACGATATTCGTGCAATAGTTCCACAGATAGCTATGTCGGCAGGGACTATGGTTGCATGCTCATGTAAGGGTATTCTTATGGGGAAGGAATCTAATCTCGGACCGATTGACCCGCAATTAAACGGCGCGCCAGCATACGCTGTGATTGAAGAGTTTAACCGAGCATACGAAGAAATAAAGTTGCCCGGTGGTGGTGTCGATCATGCAAAACTTGCTGTATGGCAACAAATTTTAGGTCAGATTAGACCGACATTTTTAACACAGTGTGAACATGCTATTAATCGCTCTAACGCCTTCGTAGAAGAGCAACTAGAAACAGTAATGTTTAAGGGGTTGAAAACTGCTAAAAGAAAGGCGGCTAAAGCAGTTAAAGAACTTACAGTTTATCAAGACGGTCACGACCGGCATTATCATATTGATGAATGTAAAGCGATGGGGCTTAAGATTGAAGACCTCGAAAAAGACAGTGAGTTACAAGACCTTGTGCTAACGGTACACCATTGCTACATGCACGCTATGATGAACACCACCTCATATAAAATTATTGAAAATCATATCGGTGTAGGTATGTTGAAGAATGAGGCTAGATAAAGTCACCTCGTCTAAGTGGTGACAGAAACGGTGACAGACGCTTAATTATCAGCGTGAAAAAATCGTTGAAACGTTGTCATGTAAGTCTTTAGAGTGTTCTACTCTACAAACAGATTCAGAATATAGAATAAAAAATTAGCAGCCACACGTTTATAAATATTTCACAAACGTGTGGCTGCTAATGATTTGGTTTCTATTTCTTTGCAGGTTTTGCCGGTGCTGCGGGTTTTGCGTTTGCAGCAGCAGGGTCTTTAATCTCAAGCAATTCAAGTTCAAAAATCAAGGTTGAATTTTCTTCGATTAATTCACTGCGTTTGGTTGGGCCGTAAGCCAAGTCAGACGGAATAAACAACTGCCACTTATCACCAACGTGCATTAATTGTAGTGCTTCAGTCCAGCCTTTAATCACACCGTTAACGGGGAATGAAGCAGGTTGGCCACGTTTGACTGAGCTATCAAATTCACGACCGTCAATTAAAGTGCCGACATAATGTGTGGTAACAGTGTCTGTGTCTTTTGGTTGTTTGCCTTCACCCGTGGTAATGATTTTATACTGCAGACCGCTCGCAGTGGTGATTACGCCTTCTTTTTTGCTGTTGGCTTCAAGAAAAGCTTTGCCTGTGACAAGGTTAGCGGCAGCCGTTTCAGCTTGTTTTTTAGCTAGTACTTCGCGTAATTCAGCTTGAAATTGAGTTTTGGTTTCTATGCGTGCTTCTTCGTCCATAGCTAGTGGCGCATCATTGTAAGCATCAGCAATACCGGTATTAAGTGCTTTCACATCAAGATCAATGCCCTGCTGTTTTAAGCGAGTAGCAACATCAACACCGTAGCTATAGCTGGCTTTTTGTAGCAGAGTATCAAGCGCAAGTTTTTCTTCGGATTTGTCATTGCAGGCGATGAGGCCTAGTGATATAGCGGTAATGCCGGCCAAGCGGTAGAAATTATACATAGTTTTTCCTGAATATTTAAAATAGTGTTTAGTGTTGGCAGAATTTATCAGTTCAGCAAAGTAACTTCAAGTGCTGTGCTTTAATTTTATTTATTTTAAAATTAAAATAAGCCTGTTTTATGCAGCTATTTCCAGCGTGTGAACTATGTAAAATATGGTTTGTCCATGAAACATATGAAGAATAACAGAAGAAATAATTTTGAATCGTTAGGAGAAAGTATGTTGCCAGTAAGCCTTTTTTTGAAGCCATTTTTGTTGCCTATTACGTTATTAATGACTGTTTCGTTTAGCTTTTTTGCTACAAATGCGTTTTCTGCATTGCCCGTTTATGCGGGGGGGCAGCCACTACCAAGCCTGGCACCAATGATAGAAAAAACGCGTCCGGCTGTGGTTAATATCGCAACACGTGGCTCTGTTAATGTGCGAAATCATCCGCGGATGAATGACCCATTGTTCCAGCAATTTTTTAGAGGGTTTAAAAACCGGCCACAGCGCAGAGAAGTGAAAAGTTTAGGTTCAGGCGTGATAATTGATGCTGACGCAGGTTATATCGTCACTAATCATCATGTGATTGAAGGTGCTGATGAAATTGCAATTACTTTGCATGACGGTCAGCAATTAGAAGCAAAAATTGTTGGCTCTGATCCAGAAGCTGATGTCGCAATTTTAAAAATTGAGCATGAAAATATAAAACTAACGCATATTTCTTTTGCAGATTCTTCCAAACTTCGTGTTGGTGATTTTGCCGTAGCGATTGGCAACCCGTTTGGTTTAGGGCAAACCGTTACCTCCGGTATTATTAGCGCGTTAGGTCGAACCGGTTTGGGAATTGAAGGTTACGAAGATTTTATTCAAACAGATGCTTCGATTAATCCCGGCAACTCTGGCGGCGCACTGGTGAATTTGCGTGGTGAATTAATTGGCATTAATACGGCTATTTTAGCCTCTGGTGGCGCTGGTAATGTTGGAATTGGTTTTGCCATTCCCATTAATATGGTGCGCGAATTAACCAGTCAACTGATTGAATACGGTGAAGTGCGGCGCGGCATGCTGGGCGTTATTATGCAAAATATGACACCAGAACTGGCGAAAGCATTTGGTTTAGATTCGCATCAGGGTGTGGTTATTTCGCAAGTAATCGAAAATTCCGCCGCCAGTAAAGCGGGTTTAAAAGCCGGTGATGTTGTTTCGAAAATAAACGGCGTGCCAGTAAAAAATGCTTCAGCAATGCGTAACATGGTAGGGTTGATGCGCGTTGGCGCAAAGATGGAAATAACCGTATTGCGAGAAGGCGAGAAAAAGAAACTGACTGCTTATATTAAAGGTGAAGTGGAGCAGCATATCGTTGGTGAAAAAATAAACCCTAAACTAAACGGTGCGGTGGTTGAAAGCCACGAAGAAGGTGGTAATGCTTTTATTGTAGTGGCAAACGTGTCACGCGGCAGTGCTGCCTGGAATAGCGGTTTACGCAAAGGCGATTTAATTTTATCGGTCAATCATACGCAGGTAAAAACACTGAGTGATATAAAAAAACAGGTGAAGTTTGGTGACAAACAAATATTGCTCAATGTGCAGCGTGGACAGACGGCTTTATTTATTTTAATTCAATAAGCAAAGCAGTGAATAACTAATAGTTAAAAACATTTTATTTGAATGAGGGTGTTTTAAAATTCACTATTCACTATTCACTATTCACTATTCACTATTCACTTGAGCGAAGCTCATCGTGTACCCAACGCTCACCTTCACTCGTCACTTCTTTTTTCCAAAACGGTGCGTGGGCTTTTAATTCTTCCATTAAAAAACGGCAGGCATCAAACGCGGGTGCGCGGTGTGCTGACCATGCGGCTGTTAGCACGATAGGCTCATTGGGGCAAATTTTACCGAAGCGGTGGATGATTAAACTGTCATCAAGTTCAAATTTATCGTTACACTGAAGACACAGCTTATCTAAAAAACTCTGTGTCATTGCGGGGTAATGCTCTAACGTCATGTGCGTGACGGATTCGTTAATATTGAAATCGCGCATCGTGCCAACAAAGCTGGCGGTAGCGCCGTAGTGACCAGATTGTAAAAAATCGTTTTGGTAGCGTTGTATTTCATCCCAGGGATTAAAAACATTTTCTAATAAAATAGCAGGCATGACAAAAATTAACCGCCTGTTACCGGTGGGAAAAAAGCCACTTCATCGCCATCGTTAACAATTGCATCTGATTTAACATATTCCATATTGATCGCGCATAAAGTGTTATCGGGCATAGCAGCATCGATAGTTGCTTGCGCCCAAATAGCGAGCACTGTTTTGGGTGAGTCGAAGGGCAGCGTGATATGCGAAGTGCCGGTTTGCTCGCGTAAGCTAGCGAAAAATTGTACGGTGATACTCATCGTTTTATTGTAACGATTATCAATACAATAAAAAAGCAGTCACTGCATAAATAGTAAGCCGTTTTTCAAATAACTTCTGTACGGTACGTTTTTCACGATTAGGCCGTTTTAAGTCTGCGTCAAACCACTGGGTTAACTGACCCTCGTAATCTTTTAACACATGCAAAGCAGTTGGGACTTTACGCTCATACTTTGGCGGGGAGTCATCACGGCAGTATTTACGAATGGTATTTCTTGATAATCCGGTCTCTCGCGAGACCGCTCGAATGCTTTGGTTCTCAACTAAAATGCGACGCCGCACTTTCATGTATTTTCTCCAAGCTAAAGCTTGGTATTAAACTACAAATAGGTGGGTCAATTTTAAATGCCAATCAACCCGTAAACTGGGTCAGTTTTACATGCTTGTTAACAAACTGGTAAGAAAATCAAAGATTTCAGATCTCAAAAAATACCAAGGAAAAATAAATTTTGAAATAGATCTTGATGAATTAAGAGGCCGCCATTAGTAATGGTATTCGTTGATACTTCTATATGGATAGATTATTTTTAAGGTGGTACAAATTCTAAAAGTATTCAGACGTTATTTATGTAAATCATAACTTCGCAATTTCTTCCGCAAAGTCCCCCGATTAAGCCCCAGCAATTCAGCTGCTCGTGATTGATTACCTTTAGTATGGTCCAAAATTGCTTCAAACAATGGTTGCTCAATTTGTTTGAGTACCAACTCATACATATTATTTGGCTGTGTACCTTCAAGCTCAAAAAGATAGCGGCGGATGGAGTGTTTTACCGCGTGGCTGAGTTGGGATATTTCCTGTGATGGTGTTTTATCGGCTTGACTGATGTCTGCTGTGCGTTGTTGAAAGTCTTGTTCGTTCATACGGATTTATGCGGCTAATAGTTTTTGTTGTCTGTTAAAAAAATTGGTGACCAACTGTAGTTGTGTGTTGGCATCGTCAATCTGGTTTACCTGTTGTCGAAACGATTCAGCTCCCTGTAAGTTATTAATATACCATCCTATGTGCTTGCGCGCGATACGAACACCGGAGAGTTCGCCATAAAAACCATATAAATTTTGTAGATGCTCTGTCAGTACTTTTATGATTTCAGTATTGTCTGTTTGCGCTAGCAGTATGTTATTACTTAGGTAGTGCTTGATTTGTTGGAATATCCACGGGTTGCCTTGTGCTGCACGACCAATCATCAAGCCATCTGCCTGTGTGTAAGCAAGGACTTCTTTGGCTTTTTGTGGGTTGCTAATATCACCGTTGGCTATTACAGGAATGGAAACAGCTGCTTTTACTGCGGCGGTGGTTTCGTATTCTGCTTCACCTTTATAAGCATCGGCACGTGTTCGACCGTGAATGGCAAGTGCTTGTATGCCATTTTCTTCAGCAAGTTTTGCGATGGTGACGGCGTTTTTATTTTCTTTGTCCCAACCAGTACGAATTTTTAGTGTTACCGGTACGTTAACAGCATTTACAACGCGGTTAAGGATTTCAGCAACCAATGGCTCATTTTTTAACAGAGCAGATCCGGCAAGCACATTGCAAACTTTTTTAGCAGGACAGCCCATGTTGATGTCAATAATTTGTGCGCCGTGGTTTACATTAAATTGTGCCGCGTCTGCCAGCTTTTGTGGATCGGTGCCCGCAATTTGAACACTGCGTATGCCTTCTTCGCCTTGATGATTGAGCCGCAACTGTGTTTTTTTTGATTTCCACAGATATTTTTCAGTGGTGACCATTTCTGATACACATAAATCAGCACCCAATTGATAACAAAGATTTCTGAATGGGCGGTCAGTAACGCCCGCCATGGGTGCTAGAATTATAGGAGTATTGAAAGTGTGTGCGCCGATTTCCATAAAGCCGATAGTGTGACAGATTCTAAAAAAATGTGAAGCGCTGAATTATGATGCTTGTTTCGCTGTTTTAGAGAAGGTTTTAGAAAGTTCTGTGACGAATGCCCTAAAGAAAATCGAATTCGTAAGCCATTGCCTGTTTGCCGGGATCCTGTATTTCTATGGTGAAGGTCATGTTGGTGTCGGGTTCAAATAATTGCTGCGTGTTTTCTTGTAGTGACCCTGAAGGTGAATGTTCGGCGGGCAAATACTCTGATGGTAAAAAACGTCTGGCAGCAACGCTGCCACCGCGCACGTCAGAGAAGCTGACCTGCATGACCGGATAAGGTTGCGCAAAGTTGGCTTGATTTTTTATAGTGATGTTTACCATCAGAGCATCTTTTTCATTGGGATGTGAATAGACATTTCTTGCAATGAGCTCAATTTTTTCAGGATTACGCATAGCAATATTTTTGCATTCAAACTGCTGGCAAATTTTTTCTGCCCAGACCTGTAGTGTTGAATTTTGATTGAACTGGTTGCGATTAAACCAGATGTATTCAATAAACAGGGTGCTGCACAGGAATAGAATGCCTACTCCCCATAATAGATTGCTGGCAAAAATTGTTGTATGGGTATCGTGTGCCGCTTTAAAATTTTCAGGTACTACGTGTGAAAGTGATTCATTAGCTTCTTCATCGAAAAAATCAAATATTTCTTTTTCGGAATTATTCTCTGAATTTTTGGTATTGCTCTCACTTGCTTTATCATCAAAATGTCTCTGGGAATCTAACGCGGATTGATGATTGTGTTGCTTGGCAACTTTAAAGGCATTAAAAACTTCTTTGCAAACGCTGCAACGCACAAAGCCATCGGCAATATCAACTTGTGATTCAGTGACGCGAAATCGTGTGTCGCAATGTGGGCATTGTGTTTGCATGTTTAGATTTTATTTTTCAGGTCATCTCTCAGGTCATCTCTCCGGCTATTTGTTAGAGATTAAACCCTTTATTGCCCTGTAGTCCACCGCTGTGTATTGCCACTATTGTGCTATTGGGTTTAAATGTTTTTTTCTTGATGAGGTCAAATAATCCGTAAAACATTTTTCCAGTATATACCGCGTCCAGTGAAAAATCATAGCTTAATTGAAACTGCTGCATGAAGTGAATTAAATCATCGTTTATTTTAGCGTAACCGCCGAAGTGATAATTGTCTTCAATGCGCCAATTTTTTGCAGTTGAGATCGCTGCCATTTTTTTATTTTGTAGAAAGCTTTCAATGTCTTTACTTAAAAAAGCGCCGTCTTTTAATGCAGAAAAGCCGATGGCGAATTGTTCTGATTTTAATGTTGCTATCAGCCCTGCCAATGTTGCACCGGTGCCACTGGCGCAGCAAATAATATCAAAAGGTTGCTTTATTTCATTGCTAATTTCATCGATTATTTCCTCGCAACCTTGCAAGCCCAGTGTGTTGCTGCCGCCTTCTGGCAGAATGTAGACATCACCAAATTGTTGTTTTAGTGTTTGCAGATAGTGACTTTCATTTTTTTGCCGGTATTCAGTGCGACTTATGTAGTGTAATTTCATGCCGCCTTTTTCGGCGAAACTTAAAGTAGCATTGAGTGGTGTGTGTTTTTCACCACGGATAATGCCAATGCTGTTAAAACCAAAATATTTTGCTGCTGCGGCTGTTGCATAAATGTGATTTGACCAGGCGCCACCGAAGGTTAACAAAGTGTTGAAATTATTTTTTTTGGCATGAAGTAAATTATATTTTAGTTTGCGCCATTTATTGCCACCAAACTGAGGGTGAATTAAATCATCACGTTTAACGAAAAGTTGTATTTCGGCTTTTTCGAGAAAGGCGCTGTGTAATTGTTGTAAAGGACTGCTGTTTAAAACGGCGGCGTTACTGGCTGTATTACTGGCTGTATTATTGGAGAGGTAATCAATAATAAATAATTTTTACGTGCTGCTTTTAATGGGAGGCTATTTGGAGAGTAATAATTTATGGGGAGCAATTTACAGATAACTGTTTAGCGGGCAACTACATGTAAAACAGTGGAGTATTCAAAATAAACAACACGGTCATTGTAAGTCCAGTGTGTAATGGGTGGCTGGCCAACGCTTTCTGAGGCAGTGAGCGGTTGTCCGTATTCCTGTTGTACTCTTTCCATGCTCATGCCACGGCGAGGGAAATCAACTAATTGAATTCTTAAGGTTTCGCCCGGCTGCATTTCTTTTGCTGGCAATTGTAGCGAACCCGTTGCCTGATATGGTTGCTGATTTTGTTGTTGCATCATTACTTCAACAGCAGATGGCGTGTTTGCATCTGTTTCGGCTTCTGTCGTAGTGGGTCGAGGTTGCAAGTCTGTTGTTTTGCTTTTGCTTGACGTTTCGTTTGCTGCGGTACTGGCTGTTGTATCAGGTTCATTCATTGCCGGCCGATTAGCTAATGTAGTACTGGAAAAAACAGATAAAAATACAGCTGCAAATAGTGTGCTTGCTCTTGCTATGCTGGTTGAGTTGAACCGTCCGTTAGATTTTTTGCCGTTAGATTTCATGATTTTTTTATACATAATTTATGTCATTTACTTATTTTTGGCATTTGCTTGTTTTTATAATACACATAAGTGTAGCACCAGAATGACAAAGTTCAGCTAAGTTACTAATTATGCATTAAATTGTTTCATCACTAAACTGGCGTTGGTGCCACCAAAACCAAAGTTGTTCGACATCGCTAAATTGATGGATACATTGTCTTGACGCTGTGTGACAATGGGCATACCTGCGGCGGCTTCGTCCATTTCTTCAATGTTGGCTGATGCCTGGATAAAGTTATTTTGCATCATCAGCAGGGTATAAATAGCTTCTTGCGCGCCAGACGCGCCGAGTGAGTGTCCGGCGAGAGATTTGCTTGAGCTGATGGGGGGAATGTTTTTGCCAAAGGTTTCCTTAATCGCATAAAGCTCTTTTGAATCACCAACGGGTGTGCTGGTGCCGTGAGAGTTAATGTAGTCAAGATTTTCTTCCAGCCCTTGTGTTGCCATTTGCATGCAGCGAATTGCGCCTTCACCGGAGGGCGCAACCATATCAACGCCATCAGAAGTTGCGCCGTAACCGACAATTTCGGCATAAATAGGTGCGCCGCGTTTGAGTGCGTGTTCAAGCTCTTCGACAACAACGGTTGCACCGCCGCCGGCAATAACAAAACCATCGCGGTTAGCATCGTAGGTGCGCGAGGCTTTTTCTGGTGTTTCGTTGTATTTTGTTGAGAGCGCGCCCATAGCGTCAAATAACATGCTCAGCGACCAGTGCTCTTCTTCGCCACCGCCAGCAAAAACGATGTCTTGTTTGCCTAGCTGAATTAATTCGTAAGCGTTGCCGATGCAGTGTGTGCTAGTGGCACAGGCAGAACTAATGGAATAGTTAACCCCTTTGATTTTGAACGGTGTTGCCAGACAGGCTGAAACTGTGCTTGCCATCGTGCGCGGCACCATATATGGACCAACACGGCGAATACCTTTTTCGCGCAGAATGTCTGCTGCTTCGACCTGATTTGCAGAGGATGCGCCGCCAGAACCCATGACAATGCCAGTGCGAATATTCGATACCAAACTGTCGTCAAGTTTTGCATCTTCAATTGCCTGTTGCATAGAAATATAGGCGAAAGCTGCTGCGTCACCCATAAAGCGTTTTACTTTTCGATCGATAAGCTCAGCGGTGTTTATATCAACACTACCAGCAACATGGCTGCGCATACCAGAGTCAGCATATTCCTGTTTAAATTTAATACCTGAGCGACCTTGTTGCAGCGAGTCCAGCACTGCTTTTTTATCGTTGCCGAGGCAGGAAACTATTCCTATGCCAGAGATTACAACTCGTTTCATGATAATACCTTAAAAATCTTCTGTTGAAGTGAACAGACCAACACGTAAATTTTTTGCTGCATAAATTTCGCGATCGTCAATCGACAGGATTGCGTCAGCAATTCCCATAACTAAACCGCGCGCGATGACACGTTTTATATTAATTTGATATTTAACAACTTTTGCGGTGGGCAAAACTTGTCCGCTAAATTTAACTTCGCCAACGCCCAGTGCGCGACCACGGCCAGGGTGACCTAACCAGCCAAGATAAAAGCCAACCAGTTGCCACATGGCATCTAATCCAAGGCAGCCGGGCATTACCGGGTCGCCTTCAAAGTGACATTTGAAAAACCATAAGTCAGGGTTGATATCGAGTTCTGCTTGAATTTGCCCTTTATTGTATGAGCCGCCAGTTTCAGAGATAAGTTTGATGCGATCTAACATCAGCATATTGGGTGCGGGTAGTTGCGCATTGCCGGAACCAAATAAATCACCTCGGCTGCAAGTCAGCAAGTCGTCATAACTGAATGAACTGGCGCGGGTAGGAGTGTCCGAATCGGCAAGCATATTATCTCTCGTTGTTTAATTTTAGCTTTGTCTGTTTAAGACTTAAATTATTCTTTATAATTATTAGGTGATTTTATCGGAAAATCGTGTACGATGAAATGACAACAAGCAAGTAATACGCAAAGATGGATGATTTACTGTTAATAATTTTGATTTTAGTCGGTATTTGGTACTGGTGGGACACACAACAGAGTAATGAGATTGCTTTGTTCGTCTGTAAAAAAAAGTGTGAAGTATCCGGTTTACAGTTGTTGGATGCAACCGTGACTCGACAACGTAGCTGGTTACGCAGAGGGTCGAACAGTTCTGTGCAAATTTGCCGTTTGTATAGTTTTGAATACAGCGATGACCAGTCGATAAATTATGGGCAGCGGCAACAGGGTTATATTGTGCTTATCGGCAAACAGGTGGTGGAAACGAATTTGCCGCATAAGAAGCTGACCACATGAAAAATCTGATATTCGGCACATACATTAAAAAAGCCTCAAAAAGAGGCTTTGCAATAACAATAATGTTTCACGACTAATTTTTTACTACGGTTGTTATATTAAGGGCACTCCTTATTAATTGATAAGGAATTTTTTATTGAATTGTAGGCTGGCAGCGCGTTTTTCGCCGTCAGGTATAACTTTTAAATCAAATTTTAGACGCTCGCCGTTACTGACTTTTGTGTTTGCTAGATAATAAATAGCAGTGCCTTCTTTAATTTGCTTAAAAGTTAGCTGTTTTAATTGACCGGTTAAGTTGATAGCGTGGCCGGTAACGTTGGATGCAGTTGGTGTGCCGGTAGTATTTATCACTTTTTTTAGCACTGCAATATTAATGATGACACGATTGTTTGCGCGCGGTAGGTCGTATTGTTTGGCAACTTCCGGCGAGATGGTATCGCTTCTAAACGCATTGTAATGAATAATGTAATCGCCGAATTCCATTGAGCTTTCAGCGTAGCTGTTGACGCTGAATAACGTTAATGTGGCGATGAATAATCCTTTAAATAGTTTGTTGGTTAAAGTAAACATGCTGTGACCTCGCTGTTTTTTTATTAGTACTGCTTTATGAAAGCAGTTATTTGATAACCCAATAGTATTATCGTTGATGTAGCGAAACAACCATTATTTTCTAAGTGTTATTTTTTAAGAAATCGCGATTAATTTTAAAGAAATAATTAGAGTTTTTTAAGCTTTTCCAGTAATTCTTGACCAATACATTGCAAACGCCAACCCTGCATAACACTTAACTTAGAATTGCATGACAAATTGGTTTGGCCGCGCGATAAAACCAGCGTTTCCAAGGTTTTTTTTGAGCTTAAGATAGTGTTTGAAATACCGAGTTTTTCAGCTTTGTTATTGGTTAATTGCTGCAGGGTTTTTAGTAATGATTTTTGCTCATTATCTAGCATGTTGAAGCGGTTGTTTGGGCATTGCTCAGTCGGTGTTTTTTTAGCGATGTTTATTGCGTCAACTAATTTCTGTTTTTCTTGTTGCGTGAAATTATATTTTTTACCGATAATGTTTTCGACTTCCTCGGTATTTTCTGGTGCTGAAAAAGCGAGATCAACAACAATGTCGTCCGCTAAAAGTCTTCGCCGTGTTTTGTCTTTTTGCTGTGCAAGTTGCTCGCGCCATTCTGCAATGGCTTGTGCAATTGCCAGTTTATTGCGATTCAGCTTGCTTGTGCCTTTTATCCGTGTCCATAAGGTGTCAGTTGTAACTTGAAATAAATTGTTATCGTCTATTAAGTTTTTTGATTCCTCGTCAAACCAAATTTTTCTATCAAGCTGTTGCAGTTTTTTATTGAGAATTTTATGCAGCTGGTAAAGATATAAAACATCATCGCCTGCATATTGAAGTTGTTTTTGTGTTAAAGGTCGTTGTAACCAGTTGGTGCGTGTTTGCGATTTATCTAGCGCAACGCCTAACTCATTTTCTACCAGCGCGGCGTAACCAATTTGATGATGTTCTGTGAGCAATGCATTAGCAATTTGTGTGTCGTATATAACATTGGGTGCTTCGCCAAGATAATAAAATAATACTTCAAGATCTTGAGAGCAGGAATGGAATATTTTTGTAATGTTGCTATCGAGTAAGAGTTTTTTTAATCCAGGTTTTGCATCAAACGCGAGTGGATCGATACAGACAACAACTGAATCAGTCGCGACTTGCACCAGTGCCAATTGCGGATAATAAGTGGTTTCGCGGAAGAATTCTGTATCAACCGCAATTAAGTTTACGGTGTTTAAACGGTTCAGTAATTCATCCATTTTTTCAGATGATTTGATTAGTTCAGGCTTCATGAAGGCAGTTAATAGTGAATAATTAAAAGTGAATAGTACAGGCTAATATCAGGCTTTGGGCTGTAGTAGTTCTATTTCATAGCCGTCGGGGTCAGCAACAAATGCGAGTAGAGTAGTGCCTGCGTTCATCGGCCCAGGCTCGCGAATTATTTTTCCACCCGCAGCACGAATTTTTTCTGTTGCGTTGTAGACGTCATCGACTTCGATTGCTAGATGACCAAAAGCGGTTCCTAAATCATAATTATCGATGTCCCAGTTGTAGGTTAGTTCCAGTGCAGTATGATTTTTTTCATCGCCGTAACCGAGAAAAGCGAGGGTGAACTTACCCTCAGGATATTCTTTTTGGCGCAGTAAAGTCATACCAAGTATCGTGCTGTAAAATTGCACAGAGCGTTCAAGATTGCCAACGCGAAGCATGGTGTGCAGTAATCGCATATTTTTTTATCTCATTATGTTTGCTAGCGGTATTGCGCTGTATATTAACTTATAATAAGGATTAGTAATGTAATCAGTTGAGATTTTCTATGATTTTTTCGTTTAACGCCAAAACGTTTAAAGACCTATTTCACAATGCAGTAGCAGAATATGTTGATGCCGCTGTGCCGGATAAAAATGACATAAATTCGCCGCAAAATTTATCGACGGCGATGGATCAAGCGATTGATGTTATGGAAAGGGTAGACGCTGACAGTGCAGCGAAAAAAGAGATAAACACTGAAAACATGGGTTTATTGGAAGAAAAGGATATCAGCAAAATTGGGCAGTACACATTAGATTTACTGGAAGGCATGGTGACGCATGTGCAAAATAAAACGGGCGAACAAAATAGAGAATTAATACGTTTAAGTGTACCTGTGTCTTTGTGGGTGGCGCGTCATGGTGGGAAGTTATCACAGATTGATATGCCGGTTAATTCATTAGCTGGGTTTGCCAACGAAATTTCTGAGCCGCACGCGCTGGCAGAACTGACGGCAGTTATCAAAGAAATTATCGATGCTTGCGATGCTGAAATTTGCCGAGATGTTGAGCAAACAAACATGATGCGACCGTGGCGCATATTGAATTTAAACTATGGTATTGTTGCCACACGCAGTTATCAAACTGAAATAATTGAGCGTGTTTATGAGACCTTAATGAAAAATTTACCGCAGGATGCGCGTCAATTTTTTAAAGAAGGTTTGCAGCAGATGGACGCTATTGGTTATCCCGATGAAGTGCGTGAAGTGGTTGAGCGTTACAATAAAATGTGGGGCTCGGAAAGTTCGTTGCACTAAATCTGTGGAATAACCGTTTTTAAAATTTTATGTTTCGTACGAATAAAATCTTGATGCGGTACGTGCAGTAGTTCTGACAAGCGCCGCAGTAAATGTTCTTCGTATTTATCTAATTCACTATCAGCGTATGCAAGTTGCCACAGGTCTTCAATCAATTTTATTTTTTGTTGTTGCGTATAGTGCTCATTTAGCAGTGAGGTAAAGGTGTAATAATCGGTGGCTTCATGTTTTTCGAGATTTGCCAAGTCGATTAATATTTTAATTTCATCGTCGCTGAGCTTAAAGCGTTGTTTGAGTATGCGGTGTAATTTTATTTCTTCCTCCGTTGTTACTTGTTCATCAACATGTAACATCTCTACCATCAAAGCTGCGGTAGCCATTTGCAGGCGGCGTTCCAGGGGTATTTTAGTTTCCGTGTCTTTGCTCAGGTATTGGTCAAAAAACTTTTGCAGTTTTGCTAGCATGTTTAATAGTCTCTATGGGTTAATTTTTTGTGGGCGAGAGTTTTTTTCTCGTCACCAGTGTATATTTTGTCAGCTTACCGCAGGGTTTAGTTTTTGCCTTTTAGTGTGTCTAAAGCTGCTTCAATTTGTTGTTCATTAAAGCCGCTGAGTTGGTATTTTCCAATTAATATAATAGGCACTGCGCCGCCACCGTGTTTTTCATAAAGTCGCTTTCCTTTTACTGTGTTTTCCATATCATATTCGCAGTAATGAATTTTGTTTTTTTGAAAATACTTTTTAGCTTTATAGCAGTAACTACACCACCATGCACCAAGCATAATCACATCTGGTTTAGTCGCGATAATATCAGGCGTGCAGTCGATAGTGTTGACGGCTTCTTGTCGACTAAAAAAAATCATACCGATAACAAAAATAGCTATAACAAACAAACCGCTACGATTTGATTTTTTTTTGTTATTGCTTTCAGTTTGCTTTTCAATGCTGTCGTTCATGGCTGTCATTTATGTCGTTTCATCTACACACTAGTGAATTGGAAAGAAAGAATACTCATCATTGAAAATACGCCGTAAATACATTCCTGTAGCTGACAAATTTGAATGATAGGTATTTTTCCATGTGCATTGGTAGTGTGTGCGTGTTTTAAAGACCAATATAATGCAGGCTGGTTCATTGCTTGCAACATATTAACAGGAAATATCATTGCATAATTAGTAATGAAGTGAGGTGTAGTGTTATTTTTATAGGTAGGTTTCTAAAGGAAGTTAATAGAATTTGTAGCGTGGCGTGCGTTTTATTTTTATTTCACTGGTTTTTCCAAAGACTGTAACTTGTGTAATGATGAGAGAATTACCATGGCAGTAATCTTCAAATGGTGTGCGTTCTTTTATGTCAAAGCCATCAAAAGTTACAGTAAAAGCAGCAGATATTGAAGTGCCACAAGACCTATCCATATTTTTGCTAAAGACCTGTGGTTCGATTGTGATGTTGTACTTACCCGAGCTAAGCTTGCATGTTTTATTTATTTTTTTTGTTTTTACAATACGCGTGTGTTCTGTGCGACGATCTATTTCAACTAGATTCCAGGGGGAATAAGTGCCATCTTCGTCTGAGTATTTATACGATGCGCCTTCATTATTTTTTAACAGAGAATTTGTTAATGTAATAGTGTCAGTTTTAGGATCACAGCTGTAAGTAATTAATGGATAGATTGTGTCTGACGCAAAAACGCCTGTCGTGTAAACATTGGCAGCTAAAAAAATTAATAGTAATTTTTGTTTCATCATATCCATACTTACACGCTGGGCGAATAATAAGGACTCGCCTGGATGTTTTATCTTGCAGTATGTTTCTTTTTTTAAACGCACTATTGGCTCGTTAACTTTGTGAATGACTAGCATAAACCTATATTGTATCTAAGTTGCACCATTTCCCTGTAACTCGAGACATGAATTGCTAGCCATTGCTGCGACACACTGCGGACTCATTAATAATAAGCAAGTATAGTTAAAATAATTTTTTTTT
>UOFD01000055.1_pt1 | contig 17751 bp, 13 predicted proteins | sample 1990101 | NCBI WGS metagenome assembly UOFD01 (sample SAMEA4728526, study PRJEB27164) | hydrothermal vent metagenome | biome: marine basaltic hydrothermal vent biome; feature: marine hydrothermal vent; material: mineral | place: Pacific Ocean | collected 2011-06-14/2011-07-23 | depth 1741 m | reverse complement strand
TGGCGCTTTAGATAATGTTTCAGATAATATTTCAGGAGGCACTTCAGTCGCAGTAGTTTTATTGCTGGTTGCGGGTTTAAGTTGTAAGTCTTGCATAGAAATGCCGTTATCATCAGATAGCGCAATCGCGCGTTCCAGTATATTTTCCAGTTCTCTCACATTACCGGGGAAATGATGATTTTGCAGTGCGGTCATTGCTTCGGTATCAATGGTAGGTGTTTGTTGCATACCCATTTTTTTAGTTAGTGCAGCGAGTAAGTGTTCGACAAAAAGTGGTATGTCTTCTTTTCTTTCACGCAAGCTGGGGATGATGAGTTCGATAACATTAATGCGGTAATACAGGTCTTCTCGAAAAGCGCCTTCAGAAACAAGCCCGACCAGATTTTTATGGCTGGCACTAAGCACTCTGACATCAACGGGATTTTCCTGTGCTGCCCCGACAGCACGTACAGCTTTTTCCTGAATTACACGTAAAAGTTTTACCTGCATGTTTAGCGGTAGTTCAGCAATTTCGTCAAGAAATAATGTGCCACCATTGGCGGCTTCGAAGAGTCCTTGTTTGTCTGCGTGCGCGCCAGTAAAACTGCCTTTAAGGTGGCCAAAAAATTCGCTTTCCATTAGCTCAGCAGAAATTGCACCACAGTTCACTGGTACGAAAGGGCCCTCGCAGCGTGGACCTTGTTGATGAATCATTCGAGCGACACGTTCTTTACCGGAGCCTGATTCACCGTGGATAAATACAGGTGCTTGATTTTTTGCCAGCTTATTTATATTTTTTAATAAAGTTTTTATAACATCCGAATTACCAGTGATGCTAATTTTGTTTTTATCGGAGGATTTATTTTTTGTTTTTTCAGGAAGGCTGGTGGCAGCAGAAACAAGATTGCGTAAAATTTGAATATCTACCGGTTTGGAAACAAAATCAAAGGCACCCGCTTTTAATGCTTTTACCGCAGACTCCATATTGCCATGTGCGGTTATAACTGCAACGGGTAAGTCTTTAAAATTTTTCTGAACATGTTCAACCAGTTCGATGCCATTGCCATCAGGCAGGCGCATATCCGTTAGGCATAAATCAAAGTGTTCACTATCAAGTAATATTTTGGCATCAGTAATATTTAGCGCGGACTGTGATGTGATGTCCATACGCATTAGTGTTATTTCGATAAGCTCACAAATATCAGCTTCATCATCAACAATAAGTACTTTTTTTGTAGTCATTATGTATTTTTTATAAGCGCTTTATTTAAGGAGCCTCTGATTAATGTCATTTTGAGCAAAGCCGAAAAATCTTATTCTCCGCAACTTATTGATATCGTGGTGATTCAAGATTCTTCGCTAACGCTCAGAATGACAGAAAGCTAATTAATCAGGGGTTCTTTAGTAATGTGTTTTAAAATTTTCATTTTTCATTTTTCATTTTTCATTGGCACTACTATGCCTGTTGAAAATAAATTCTAAAGCAGGTGCCAGTATTAGTAGGTGGAATATAGCGTATTTTAGCACGGTTACTTTCAATCACTTCTTTGGTTATGTATAAACCAAGACCAGTGCCTTCGACATTGGTTGTAAAAAAAGGGTCAAAAATATGCGTTTGTGTTTCTTCATTAATGCCAGCGCCGTTATCAATAATATCAATGTATGGCTGGTCTGTTACTTCATCAATAGTACCTTGAATATTTATTATAATATTGGATAACTCTAAATGAGAGTGGTTAATTGCATTGCTGCATAAGTTCCACATCACCTGGTGCAACTGGTTAGAATCAAATGATATTTCAATACTTTGAGGTTTGATTTGTATCGGCATTTGGTTAGTTTGTAAATTATTTGTTGCAATAAATTCTCCTCTAAATTGTAATAACCATTGATGAAGATTAATTGTTTCAGGTGTGCCACGTTGTTGCCTTGAAAGTTGCAAAACATCTTCAACAATACCATTAAGACGTTTTGCCTGAGTATTAATTATGCTGGTTAGTTTTTTATCCGCATCATTGATAGATGTTTCACCAAGTAATTGCCCTGCATGGTTTATAGCGGCGAGTGGATTACGAATCTCATGTGCGATGCTTGCTGTTAACCGCCCTAGTGATGCCAGTTTTACTTGCTGAAATCGTTGCGATAGTTGTGTTGCATCTTCGATAAAAATTAAAGTGCGGCCCATTTGTTTTTCACCATGTTTTTTATCAAAATTCTCACTGCCCTCAATATGGCTGAATCCCGGTTGTATATCGGGTAAACCTTGCGCTTGTTGAATCGGTTGATGATTTTGAATGGTATTGTTATTCCAGTCGATAAAGCGTTGATATAAATTGCTAGAAATATCATTTAAGTTGGGTTGTTTTTTGCCTGTAAGTTTTCCCAGTAATTCCAATGCAGCATTATTGGTCATTAAAATATATCCATCATTTTTTATTACGATGATACCAGTGCGCATACTGTGAATAATATGTTGGTTCATTTGCACAATACTTTCTAATTTGTGGCTGGCATCTTCTGCTAATTGCTCTGATTCTTTTAACCTTTTTGCACTATAGGCAGATATGGTGGCAGTAATAAAAATTAATATGCCGAGCAAACCTGCTTGCGTAAAAGCAGGGGCGTAATCTGCGTACGTTAATTGTGAGTATATTTGTTCTGAGATAATCGCCAATGTAGAAATAGCTGCGAACAGGATAGTGATGCGTTTGTGTAAAAATAAACTACTCATCGATACGCTGATAATAAGCAACATGCCAAGCCCAGTCCGAATGCCGCCAGTGGCATGCATAAGAATGGTGACGATTGAAATATCAATTATTGTATGAGCAATAGCTTGTGTGCTTAAACTCGGTTTTTGGTGTGTGACACCTGTGGCGAAAATGAGACTTATCAGAAAGTATATCGCCGAGGTAATAATGAATAATTCGGTATGCGCAAGTCCGTCAGGTAGTAGCCGCAGCAACCAGCCATTTAAATAAATGGTGATAAAAAGTAACGCCAGTGAACTGCGAAAATAGTTAAACAGACGCAGGCGATACCATGCGTCTGGAGAGTTTTGTAGTGGAGTGTTAACGGGGTATCCTGATTGCGGGTTCAATGCTTTTTTTAAACCTTTTTTTAGTCTTATTATTTTTTGTGTATTTGAGTATAGCTGTTTCTGTCATACCTACCTGACTAGTTGTTGCATTATTTCCCTCGTTTTTATTTCCTCCGTTTTTTTCGCTTTACAATAATAGCCAGTACAGAAAATATGACAGCAATAACAACAAAAATCACCAATAGTCGTAGCATGTTAAAATCTCTTTTTAAATTATTTTATTTAATAGAATGAACCAGTCAAAAGCCGCCAGCTCAAGTAATATTGCAAGCGATATAAAACAACCTTCGCCAATAACCATTGTTATGGTACAGGATGTTTTTCAGGTCGGCGATATAAAAAACAATGCCGATAAAATTATTGCCGCGTCGATAAAGGCGAGTCAACAGGGTGCCGATTTAGTGGTGTTTCCTGAGTTGGCGTTGGTCGGTTATCCGCCAGAAGATCTATTACACCGCCAGGGTTTTCTACAGAAAATAAAACAGCATAGTTTGCGAATTCAGCAGGCTTTAAAACAAGGTGTTGGTGATACCGGTGTAGTTTTTGGCGCGCCACACGAACATGCGGGTAAGCTTTACAATGCTGCATTGTATGTCAATAAAGGTATTGTGCGGCAATTCTGTTTTAAGCAATCACTGCCTAATTATTCAGTGTTTGATGAAGTGCGTTATTTCTCTGCGGGTGATAAAAGCGGTGTCATTGATGTAAAAGGGCACAAGCTTGGTTTATTAATTTGTGAAGATGTTTGGCAAAGCGCCTGTGTTGAAAAGTCGAAAGAAAATGGTGCGCAGGCAATTATTGTTTTAAATGCCTCTCCTTTCCACATCAATAAATATGCAGAGCGTGTTGCGATTTTAAAAAGTCATGCAAAGAAATTTGACTTGCCTATTCTGTACCTCAATATGACAGGCGGGCAAGACGAACTGGTATTTGATGGTGGTTCGTTTGCGGTAAATAAACAGGCAGAATTAATTGCGCGCACAAAATTGTTTGAAGACGATTTACTCGACATTGTTTTTGATGGCAACGATATTACTTCGCAATATGCATTAATTACCGAGTCGGAAAGTAATGTTGTTATTTATAAAGCACTGGTCACTGGTGTGCGCGACTTTGTTCATCAAAACGGATTTACTGGTGTGGTGATTGGTTTATCAGGCGGGATTGACTCTGCGTTAACATTGGCAATTGCGGTTGATGCGCTCGGCGCACAAAATGTTGCAGCGGTGATGATGCCTTCACGTTACACCGCTGATATTAGTTTGCAGGATGCACAGACAGAGGCAAAGTTACTCGGTGTGCAATATGATGTGATAGCCATTGAAGATGTATTCAGCAGTTTTTTAAGCAGTTTAGCGCCCGTATTTTTAGATGCACCAGCAGATACCACAGAAGATACCACAGAAGAAAATATTCAGGCGCGTTGTCGTGGTTTGATGTTAATGGCAATTTCAAATAAAACGGGTCGCATGGTTTTAACCACCGGTAATAAAAGTGAAATGGCAGTGGGTTATGCAACTTTGTATGGCGATATGTGCGGCGGTTTTGCACCGATAAAAGATGTTTGTAAAACACTGGTGTATACGTTGAGTCGTTATCGAAATAGTGTGTCACCTGTTATTCCCGAACGTGTGTTAATGCGACCACCAACAGCTGAATTAAGAGAAGATCAATGCGACCAGGATTCACTGCCGGATTATGCAGTGTTAGATCGCATTTTAGAATTATCCGTGGAACAGGATAAACCGATTGATGAAATTGTTGCGCAAGGCATTGAACGTGAAACGGTTTTGCAGGTGATAACAATGGTGCAGCGCAACGAACATAAACGCCGGCAGTCTGCGCCGGGTATTCGTATTACTCGCCGTGCGTTTGGGCGTGACAGGCGCTACCCGATTACCTCGGGGTACCGTCGGAGCTGAAACCCCGCTGTACTGCTTTTTTATAACGAAGAAGCTGGCGCGTTGCCATATTTTCCCGGATCAACAGGCGTAGTGATGTCGGAGAAATCATTAAAATCAATAATTTTTTGTGTGTCTGCCGCCAGTGTTGCGAGTTCCAATTTTTTATAAGACAGCAACATTATTTCCAGCGCACGATGCGTCCAGATGGTTTTTGGGTAACGCACGATAACCGCTTTTGCGCGTTTGGCAGCGGACAGCCAGGATTTTCGTTCAATATAAAATTCAGCAATTAAAATTTCTTTTTCAGCCATTTGATTACGCAAATAAACCATGCGTTGATATGAATCACCGGCATAAATGCTGTTGGGGTAACGACGTACAAGTGTGGAAAAATTATTAAATGCCTGTTCGAGTATTTCGGGATCATGGCGTGAAGGTTCGCGTGGGAACCAGTCATCAAGTAGCCCCTGACCACGGTTGAAATTTATTAGTCCTTTTAAATAATACACATAATCCATGTGTGGGTCGCGCGGGTGCAGGCGTGCAAATCGCTCAATTGCACTAGTTGCCTGGTCGAGTTCTTCAAATTTGTAATAGGCATAGGCAATTTCCAATTGCGCCTGTTTTGCGTAAGTATCAAAAGGGTAGCGCGCTTCTAATGATTCTAAGAGTTTAACCGCACTTTGAAATTCAGCGGCACTTAGATCTGCCTGCGCTTCTTCATAAAGTTCTTTGGCGGTGTAGTCAGCGGTTTCGTCATCTTCGTTGTGCGAGCCTGAGCTGGCACAAGCAAATAAATTGGCGATGAGTAATAAAAGAAAAAGTTGGCGCATTAAATAATTATGAGGTAGTTATCGGGCTTGGAAGCTTTTAATGCAAGTTGGAACGAAGTATTCTGGGTGCAATATACGCGTTCATGACTTGATTCGAGGTTTCCGTAGTTTAGAATGGCGTATTATAACGAAGTTCGCACCGAGGGCGTATGTCTGAATCACCGATAATTAAAAATATAACGGAAGAATATGCCGGCAGGCGACTGGATGTGGTGCTCGCCGAACTTTTTCCTGAATATTCTCGCAGCCGATTAAAACTCTGGATAGAACAAGGGCAAGTGCTGGTAAATGGTAAGTTAGCAAAACCCAAATATAAAATTTCGGGCGACGAAGAATTGCAGTTATCGGTGCAAAGTATTGAATCGGAAAAAAATTGCATCGCCGAAAATATTCCGCTAGACATTGTGTATCAGGACGAGTCTATTATTGTCATCAATAAAACAGCGGATTTTGTGGTACATCCAGCGGCGGGACATTATTCCGGCACGATGCAAAATGCCCTGTTATATTTTGATGAATCGTTGGCGGCGATTCCGCGTGCTGGTATTGTGCATCGGCTAGATAAAGATACAACTGGCGTGATGGTGATTGCCCGTAACCTGCGGGCGCATAAATATCTGGTAAATCAAATACAAAAGCACGAAGTGAAACGTGAATATCAGGCGGTGGTTTTTGGCGTACTGACAGGTGGTGGTATGGTTGATCAACCCATCGGACGGCATCCGCGAGATCGTATAAAAATGGCGGTCAGAGAAAATGGTCGAGAAGCCATCACGCACTACCGTTTGCTGAAACGTTTTCGCGAACACAGTCATATAAAGGTACAGCTGGAAACCGGGCGCACCCATCAAATTCGAGTTCACATGAGTCATTTACGCCACCCGATTGTTGGCGACCCAGTGTACGCCGGTCGTCATCGTGTACCTGCCGGCGCGCAAGCAGAGTTGCTTGATTACTTGCAACATTTTAAGCGACAGGCTTTGCACGCATGGCGGCTGAGTTTTGAACACCCTGAAACCGGTGAAGAAGTTTCGTATGAAGCGCCGCTGCCGGAGGATATGCAAAAGTTACTTCATTTATTGCAGGCTGATTTACAAGCGTACGAGAGTCGTCTTTAAAAAATGAAGGCGCATTCTTACCTGCCTGCAAGTTGGGTAAAAAAACCGGCAAATGTAACGGCGATTACCACGTTGATTTCTGGCGGCGTTAGCACCGGCGATTTTGCTGAATATAATCTGGCAACACATGTCGGCGATAACGCTGCAGCCGTTAAAACTAATCGAGAAAAACTGGTCGTAGATTTGAAGTTACAGAGCGAACCGGTCTGGCTGGAGCAAGTACATAGCAATAAAGTCATCTGTATTGATGCTGAAATGGCAATGAATTTAATCAATGGCGTGATGCTTGCACCATTCATCGCTGATGCTAGCGTTACCACCGAAAAAAACGTCGTTTGCGCAGTATTAACTGCGGATTGCTTGCCAGTTTTTTTTTGCAATAACGTGGGTACGGAAGTGGCCGTTGCACACGCTGGTTGGCGCGGTTTGCATGCTGGCATTATTAGTAACACCATCAATGCAATGAAATCTTCAGTTGATGAAATACAGGTGAGTTTTGGGCCGGCAATCAGATCGCAGGTTTTTGAAGTTGGTGAAGAGGTTTTTTCTGCTTTTATGGAAAAAAATGCTGCCAATGAAGCGGCTTTTGTCGCAACGGAAAAAGGACACTACTTGTGTGATATTTATCACATAGCACGTATTGAATTAAAACTTGCAGGTATTGTGTCGGTAGCCGGCGGAAATGCCTGTACATTCAGCGAAAACCAGCAATTTTACTCTTATCGCCGACAGCAAAATACCGGGCGAATGGCGAGTTTAATCTGGTTGAAATAGCGTCAGAGCATATCCCCAGAAAACACCTTCAAAAATAGTGTTGCGATTCCGTGTCAAAAACCACACAGCTTACCGTCAAAAAACCAACATTTCTTATATTTTTACATTTTTTCTGCTATAACAATATGTACGATTTCGTTCAGATTAGCTTTAAAAATCCACGTTTCCGTATCAAATGCGACCAAAATTTAAATTTCAAATATATAATAAGGGCTTTAAAGTAATGGCGGTTTTTAACCGATTTTTATCCAATATTTTTTTTATCATTGTGTTACTAGCGGCGTTTCTAGCGGTATTCAATGTACAGGCAACTGATGACGAGTATTTGAAACAACTGGAATTAGAGGTGAAAAATGTTCATCTCGATAAAAGTGGGCAACGTACAAATAATAGTGCAGCACATGGGCGCAATGCTGCTGATAATACAAAGGAAAAAAATTGGATTGGTGAGTGTGATTATGCTGATGGCATGATGCCAAAAAATTTACCTTGGGAAGAATTTTCTTCTTATCTCAAACAGTGCTCTTTGGCGACATTTGTGTATTACCGGCGACTAGTCCCTGAGTTACAGCATTCTGTTTACGACACTTATGCAGAGACTTCGACCATGAAATTAAGCAAGCTAAAAAAAAATATTTTAACTTATTTTTGATATAGGAAAAATTCATAATGAAAAAATTATCCCCTACTTTAAGTGCAACATTTTGGCTGATGGTTGTATTGTTTGTTTCTTTTTCAGCACAGGCAAAAGATATCAAAGTGAAAATAACCAGTGAGAAAAGTTATGCCATGGTGCCTGATAGTAATGGTGCCAAACCGCTAAAAGTTACTCGCATTCAGGATACATCACATGTGATTGGTGGTTCGTTTTCAAAAACGTCTCGTCCTTGTCCGCCATTTTGTATTAGACCGCTTTATGTTGATGAAGGTGTAGAAACTGTTGCTGAGTTGGAAGTAATTAAATTTATGGAAACAGAGATGTATCGAGGTAACGGCATTTTAATTGATGCACGCACACCTGCGTGGTACAAAAAAGGCACTATTCCTGGCTCAATTAATATTCCTTTTACAGTGTTTGGAAAAGAGCTGAGTGATATTGAATTGACAAAAGTGTTAAAAAGTTTTGGTGCTGTTGAACGCGGTGAAGTGAATCCTGTTTTATTAATGGTTGAAGATTTTGGTTTGATGGAAGGTGATTTAAAAACTGAAAAATGGGATTTTTCTAGTGCAAAAGAATTATTACTTTGGTGTAATGGCCCTTGGTGTGGACAATCGCCACGCGCTATTCGAGGTTTGCTAAAAGCAGGTTATCCGCCTGAAAAGCTACATTATTACCGTGGTGGAATGCAAATGTGGCAGTCTTTAGGGCTGACAACTGTTGTGCCTTCTGATGGAGAGAATGTTGCTAGTAAATAATTTTTAATAAATTATTGCTAAGTAAAAAAGCCGCTTTTATAGTGGTTTTTTTATGTCTTGTATCATTGCTGCGCCGTTAACTTTGTATGTGACATTCTTGAAAGCCTGTTTTATGTCCCCACATAATAAGTAATCCTTACAAATTTACATTAGCAGATTTACATCAAAATATATTATGAGAATAGACAAATTAACAACACGTTTTCAAGAAGCATTAGCCGATGCACAATCAATTGCGATTGGTAGAGATAATCAATTTATTGAAGCGGCGCATGTTTTGTTTGCACTGCTGGAACAGGATGCAAGCACTGTTAGTCAAATACTAAGCAGCACAGGTGTTAATGTTAACGCACTTAAAAATAAATTAAACGAATTGCTTGAACGTTTGCCGCAGGTGCAAGGTCACGAAGGTGATGTGCAACTTTCAAACGAACTTACGCGATTATTAAATCAAACAGATAAATTAGCGCAACAGCGTAACGATCAATTTATTTCCAGCGAGTTGTTCGTGCTTGCGTTGATGGATACAAAAGCAACAACCAGCGAAGCGCTTAAATCAATTGGTGCCGATAAAAAACAAATAGAGCGAGCAATCGAAAATGTTCGTGGTGGCGAAACAGTGGACGATGCCAATGCAGAAGAAAATCGTCAGGCGCTGGAAAAATATACCATTGATTTAAGTGAACGCGCAGCGCAGGGAAAACTTGATCCGGTGATTGGTCGTGATGAAGAAATCCGTCGCACTATTCAGGTATTGCAACGCCGCACAAAAAATAATCCGGTATTAATCGGTGAGCCCGGTGTTGGTAAAACCGCGATTATAGAAGGTTTAGCGCAGCGTATATTAAATGGCGAAGTCCCCGAAGGTTTAAAAAACAAACGTATTCTTTCGCTTGATATGGGCATGTTAATCGCCGGTGCAAAATTCCGTGGTGAATTTGAAGAACGTTTAAAAGCGGTATTAAAAGATCTTTCGCATCAGGAAGGGCAGGTTATTTTATTCATCGATGAACTGCACATAATGGTCGGCGCAGGAAAAGCGGAAGGCGCGATGGATGCCGGCAATATGTTAAAGCCAGCGTTAGCACGTGGTGAGTTACATTGTGTTGGCGCAACCACTTTAGATGAGTATCGTCAGTACATCGAAAAAGATGCAGCACTGGAACGTCGTTTTCAAAAAGTGCAAGTTGATGAACCAAGCGTGGAAGATACGGTGGCAATTTTGCGTGGTTTGAAAGAACGTTATGAAATTCATCATAAAGTTGACATCACTGATCCGGCGATTGTTGCTGCGGCAACTTTATCGCATCGTTATATCAGCGACCGCCAACTGCCGGATAAAGCTATCGATTTAATTGATGAAGCGGCAAGCCGTATTCGGATGGAAATTGATTCCAAACCGGAAGTAATGGACAGACTTGATCGGCGCATCGTGCAATTAAAAATTGAGCGCGAAGCACTGAAAAAAGATAAAGACAAAGCGACTAAACAACGTCTGAAAAATCTTGAGCAAGAACTTGAATCATTAGAAAAAGAATACAGTGATTATGAAGAACAGTGGACGGCAGAAAAACTCATTGTTCAAGGTTCCTCTAATTTAAAAGAAGAACTGGAAGGCGCTAAATCAGATTTAGAAGCCGCGCATCGTGCAGGTGATCTTGCCCGTATGTCTGAATTGCAATACGGTTTAATCCCCGAGTTAGAAACTCAAATCGCACAGGTCGCCGAAGCTGAATTAGCACGCGATAACCAGTCACAATTATTGCGCAACAAAGTCACCAGCGATGAAGTCGCAGAAATTGTTGAGCGCTGGACAGGTATTCCCGTTAGCAAAATGCTTGAAGGTGAGCAGGAAAAATTGCTGCGCATGGAACAGGAAATTGGCGCGCAAGTTGTTGGTCAACAAGAAGCGGTAGCCGCAGTGGCAAATGCCATTCGCCGTTCACGCGCAGGTTTGTCTGACCCCAGTAAACCTAATGGCTCTTTTATGTTTTTTGGACCAACCGGTGTGGGTAAAACCGAGCTAACAAAAGCGCTGGCAAATTTTATGTTTGATAGCGATGATGCAATGGTTCGACTGGACATGTCTGAGTATATGGAAAAACATGCAGTCTCCAGATTAATCGGTGCGCCTCCAGGTTATGTCGGTTATGAAGAGGGTGGGCATTTAACGGAGGCGATTCGTCGTAAACCTTATTCTGTTATTTTGCTGGATGAAATTGAAAAAGCGCACCCTGATGTGTTTAACATTTTATTGCAGGTGCTCGACGATGGTCGGCTAACAGATAGCCAGGGACGCACGGTTGATTTTAGAAACACCGTTATCATTATGACCTCTAATTTAGGTTCGCAACAGATTCAGGAAATGTCAGCCAATAATGATTACGATGGATTAAAAAAAGTGGTAATGGATATTGTGTCGCAACATTTTCGTCCGGAATTTATTAATCGGGTTGATGAAACAGTAGTGTTTCATCCGCTAGCAAAAGATCAGATTCGAGAGATTGCGAAAATTCAGCTACAGCATTTAAGCGCACGTTTGCAACAGCAGGATTTTGATTTACAAATTTCTGACCAAGTGATAGACGTTCTCAGCGAAGCCGGTTTCGATCCGGTTTATGGTGCGCGACCATTAAAACGCGCCATTCAGCAATATTTGGAAAACCCTTTAGCGCAGATGTTGTTGAAAGGAGATTATATGCCGGGTGATGTCATTAATATTTCGGCAGAAGGTTCTGAGTTAGTGTTTGCGCCAGTGGAGATTCGTCAGGCAGGTTGAAAATCTTTGGTAATTCTCTTAGAGAGCTTTGCACGAATATCTTCCGCACCTTAGTCGCTCTCGCTACGATTCAACTGATTAATTTAGGATGAAAAATCTACATCGTGTAAAGCTTTCTCTCAACCTATTTTTATTTATCATCCCCCGCTTTAGCAAGCAAGTAGTCAAGTTGTCGGTGGCTAAGAATGCGTTTGAGAAAGGCAAATAAATAAGTTGGAAAAGTGACGTAATAGCGGGCTTTAGGTTTTTTCGCTTCCAGCGCCCAAATTACTCGTTTGAGCACAGCTTCTGGCGGCAGCGTGAAAGGCACGGCGGGGCCTTTTTTGTTGAGACGTTCAAGCACACCTAAATATTTTTTTTGATGAACGCTATTGTCGATGTCGATATGTTGCTGCAAAGCCGTTACCGCATTGGCGCGAAATTGGCTGATAATCGGGCCCGGCTCAATCAGGCTGACAAAAATAGCGGTGTTTTTCAGCTCCAGCCGCAAGGTATCGCTTAAACCTTCAATGGCATATTTGCTGGCGTTATAAGCACCACGAAAAGGCATAGCGACAAAACCCAGCACCGAGCTATTTTGAATAATGCGACCAAAACCTTGCTTACGCATAATCGGAATTACCAGGTTTGTCAGCTCCAGCCAGCCAAATACATTGGCTTCAAATTGATATTTTAGACTGTCTCGCGTCAAATCTTCCACCGCACCGGGCAGACCAAACGCGCCATTATTAAACAGCGCGTACAATTTTCCGCCGCTTAACTGCAAAATTTGTTTGAATGCCTGCTGGATGGATTCACTGCTCGCCAAATCTAGCCGCACACTGTCAAAACCTTCACTGGCAAGTTGTTCAACACTTTCCACACGTCTGGCAGTGGCAATAACATGGTAACCACGCTGTCGCAAACCATGCGCCACGCAGTAGCCGATACCGCTGGAGCAGCCGGTAATGAGCACGGTTTTGCGTTGTTTGTTTCGTGGCTTATTGTCTGAATGGCTGGAAAGTGAAGGCATAATGTCAGTTTAATAGAAATTTGATTTAATAAAATACCTTTAGGGTATTCTAAATGGGTGTTGATGCAGCAATGCTTAGCCATATATAATCGACCGCTTATTTTAATGTACCTGATGTGAGCCATTGCATGCCATTTTACGAATACCAATGTACAAAGTGCGGCCACGAAGAAGAGGTCTTGCAGAAGATTAGCGATAAACCGCTAAAAAAATGCTCTGAGTGCGGTAAATCCAGCATGCAGAAAAAAGTGTCTGCGGCAGCGTTTCGTTTAAAAGGCGGCGGCTGGTATGAAACTGATTTTAAATCTGGGCCAAAAAAAAACCTTGAGGAGAAAAATGTTGCCGGTGATAAAAAAACCGATAAAAAGGCGGACGGCAAGCCAAAAACAGAAACAAAAAAAGCAGCATCAGGGGATTCGACAAAAAGTAAAAAAATTAAAAACTAATTTTGTTGGTAAAACATAAAATTACGAACGCTTAATTAATGAGAACGTAAATTACGCAACATGAAATTCATGACACGCTATATATACATCCCTGTACGCTCGATAGCAGTTTCCCTGCTGCTGACGGTCATGAATTTTACGTCGCATAATTCACGTTTCCATCAATATTTAATTAATTGAACAAGCTAGCGTCAGGCGAAACTTATTCACACAACCATTGGAACAACACATGCGCAGTCATTATTGCGGAGCAGTAACCGAAGAATTTCTCGATCAGGAAGTCACTTTATGTGGCTGGGTCAACCGTCGCCGCGATCACGGTGGTGTTATTTTTATAGATTTACGTGACCGCGAAGGTTTGGTGCAGGTGGTGTTCGACCCCGACCGCGCAGAAATTTTTGAAATTGCCGAGCATGTGCGAAATGAATATGTGTTGCGTATGACCGGTCGTGTACGCCTTCGCCCGGAAGGTACTGCCAATCCGGAACTGACTTCCGGTCAAATTGAAATTTTAGGGCTGGAGCTGGAAGTATTAAATGCGGCAGAAACACCGCCGTTTCAACTCGACGACACCGGTGTGCATGATGACCTTCGTCTGCAATATCGCTACATCGATTTACGCCGTGACGAAATGCAAGAACGTATGCGTATGCGCAGCCAAGTGACACGTTACATTCGTAACCATTTAGAAGAAGACGGTTACTGGGATATCGAAACTCCGATGCTGACCAAAGCCACGCCCGAAGGCGCACGCGATTACCTCGTACCTTCACGTACCCATCAAGGCAGTTTTTTTGCGCTGCCGCAATCGCCACAATTGTTTAAACAGTTATTAATGATGTCCGGCATGGACCGTTATTATCAAATCGTGCGCTGCTTCCGCGATGAAGATTTACGCGCCGACCGTCAGCCAGAGTTTACTCAGATTGATATTGAAACCACGTTTATGGATGAAGATGCAGTAATGCAGGCGATGGAAAAAATGATTCGCGGTCTGTTTAAATCCGTATTGAATGTTGAACTGGCAAATCCATTCCCACGCATGGATTATTCGGAAGCGATGTTGCGTTATGGTTCGGATAAACCCGATTTACGTATTCCATTAGAGCTTGTTGATTTAGCCGAAATTATGAAAGAGGTCGAGTTCAAAGTTTTCTCCGGCCCTGCGAATGACCCCGAAGGTCGCATTGTCGTTTTACGTGTACCCAACGGCGCAGAACTTTCGCGCAAACAAATTGATCAATACACTGATTATGTCGGTCGTTACGGCGCCAAAGGTTTAGCGTGGATAAAAGTGAATGATGTTGCTGCTGGTCGCGAAGGTTTGCAATCCCCTATCATTAAATTTTTACCCGATGATGTTCTCGATGCCATTGTTGAAAAAGCCGGTGTGCAAACTGGCGATATATTATTCTTCGGCGCGGGCGCAACCAATGTTGTTAACGAATCAATCGGCGCTTTGCGGGTGAAAATTGGTATCGATATGGATATGGTTGATGTGGCATGGCAACCGTTGTGGGTAGTAAATTTCCCCATGTTCGAGAAAAACAGTCAGGGCGATTGGACAGCATTGCACCATCCATTCACTGCGCCATTGATAGATTCGGCTTCGACTGATTCGATTGAAGCATTTAAAGCTGACCCGGGCGCAGCGTTATCGCGCGCTTACGACATGGTGTTAAATGGTACAGAATTAGGTGGCGGCTCCGAGCGTATTTATAAAATGGATATGCAAAATGCTGTATTTGATGTTTTAGGTATTTCAAAAGAAGAAGCCGAAGAAAAATTTGGTTTTTTATTAACCGCATTAAAATACGGCTGCCCACCACACGCCGGTTTAGCGTTTGGTTTAGATCGTTTAATTATGTTGATGACTGGCGCAAGCTCGATTCGCGATGTTATGGCATTTCCGAAAACACAAACGGCTGCTTGTCCGTTAACTTCAGCACCAGCAGAAGTTTCCAGCAAACAATTGCGTGAGTTAAATTTAAAATTACGTAAAGTAGAAAAAACAGAAAGCAGCGAGTAGTAAGTTACGAGTAGTAAATTAAAAGTAGTGCATAGTAAATTAAAAGCTGAATAGTAAATTAAAAATAGTGAGCAGTAAATTAATTGTCATCCTGAGCGAAGCCGAAGGATCTTGCGATTAAATGATAGAAATGCAATAACAAGATCCTTCACTATCGTTCAGGATGACAGGTAAACAAAAAAGTATGAGCGCAGCAATACAACCTTACACTTTACTCGACGACGAAGATTGCGAAACGCGCATCTTGCGCGCGCGTGAAACGTTGGGTGAACGCCTGGTTATTTTAGGGCATCACTATCAGCGCGATGAAGTTTTTCGTCACGCCGATTTCACTGGCGACTCATTAAAATTATCACGGCAGGCAGCCGCGTCAAAAGCCGATTACATTGTATTTTGCGGCGTACATTTTATGGCAGAAGTCGCTGACATTTTATCGCGTCCGGAGCAGGTTGCAATCCTTCCCGATTTATCTGCTGGCTGTTCAATGGCAGACATGGCAGATTTACAAAATGTGCAGCGTGCATGGCAGGAATTGTCAGAAATTTTAGATGCTGAAGAAACCATCACACCTGTCACTTATATAAATTCCGCCGCTGACTTAAAAGCTTTTTGTGGCGAACACGGTGGCATTGTTTGTACGTCAACCAATGCAAAAAATGTGCTTGAGTGGAGTTTTCAGCAAAGACAAAAAGTGTTGTTTTTCCCTGACCAGCATCTCGGTAGAAATACTGGCTCTACAATGGATATTCTACTTAGTGAAATGGTGGTGTGGGATTACGATAAACCGCAAGGCGGTTTAACCGTCGAGCAAATTCAAAAAGCAAAAATTATTTTATGGAAAGGTTTTTGTTCCGTACACCAAATGTTTCAGCCGGAACAAATCGACAACTTCAAAAAGAAATATCCCGAAACAAAAATTATTTCACACCCTGAAAGTCCCTTTGAAGTTTGCCAAAAATCGGATTATATTGGCTCCACAGAATATATAATAAAAACCATTGCCGATGCCAAAGAAAATACACGTTGGCTGGTAGCAACTGAACTAAATTTGGTGAACCGACTACATGAGCAATTTAAACATCAGGGAAAAAATGTACATTTCATGTCGCCCAAAGTGTGTATGTGTTCCACCATGTTTCGCATCGACCCACAGCACATGGCGTGGGTGCTGGAAAATCTGGTTGACGGTCATGTGGTTAATCAAATCAGCGTGCCACCTAATATTGCCGCTCAGGCAAAACGTGCGCTCAATCGTATGCTGGATGTTTCGCTGTAATTTTTCTTTTATAACTGCGGAAATAGCCTATGCGTGAAGCGGTTGTTTTAGTGCATGGTCTTTGGAGTGTCGCTGGTGTCGATCTGTTGCGACTGCGCAACCGGCTAAATAACGCGGGCTATGAATGTCACATGTTTAACTACCATGTCTGGGGAAAACCACCGGCAGACATCGCCGTTAAACTCAACGACTTCATCAAAAAAATAGACGCACCCATTGTGCATATCGTTGCACACAGTTTTGGTGGCATCGTGGTTATGCATTTGTTTGATCAGTTCCCCTTCGACAAAAAAGAAAAGAAAAAAGGACGCATTGTGCTACTAGCATCACCAGTAAATGGTAGCGCAGTCGGCAGACGAATGAATGCCAACCCAATGACGCGCTGGATGCTGGGGCAAAGTCATGTTAATGGTTTATCAGGAGACGTGCCCGAGTGGAAAGGCTGGCAGGATGTTGGCGTGATTGCTGGTAATATTCCAATAGGAATGGGGTTGATCACCGGTGCTCCAAAGTTGCCGCATGACGGTACGGTGTCAGTTGAAGAAACAGAACTAAAAGGCGCAAGCGATGCAATTGTTGTGCGTGAGAGTCATCTTAGTATTTTAATGTCGGGTGCGGTGGCTGAGCAGGTTATTATTTTTTTGCAGACTGGGAAGTTTGATCAGGATACTTTGACACCTTTGTTTGAGGCTGAGCCGGCTTAGGTTGTTAGGCTTAACTTGCTTTAGGTGATTACCTCGTTCCCACGCTCCTGCGTGGGAACGCCTATCTTGCTTCTGTTGATTATATTTATGACTTTGATTTGGTTTGGCATTGCGGGTCTCGCCCCGCGGGCGAGTTACTCTTTTGCTACAGCCCAAAAGAGTAACCAGAAAAGGCCGTCGCTACGCCTGTCGCCCCGTGAAAGGCACGGGGTACCCACTGAGAATTTGCCAGCACCATGCTGTGAAAAAACTCGCACACGTTGAAAAGATACGCGCGCTCAGACAGTTTTCACAGAAGACTCATGGTACTGGCAAATTCTCAGTGGCTTGGCTGGGGCGAGGGAAAGTCAAAAGAGAAACAGGTGTGATATTAAAGTGATT
>UOFD01000002.1_pt1 | contig 17874 bp, 14 predicted proteins | sample 1990101 | NCBI WGS metagenome assembly UOFD01 (sample SAMEA4728526, study PRJEB27164) | hydrothermal vent metagenome | biome: marine basaltic hydrothermal vent biome; feature: marine hydrothermal vent; material: mineral | place: Pacific Ocean | collected 2011-06-14/2011-07-23 | depth 1741 m | reverse complement strand
TTGATAATTATCCAAATAATATTAACTATGTACAAAAATTAGCGGACGAATGCCGTAATCATAAAATGGATGAACGGCTAATTATAAAACCGAGCATTAATAGAGGGGTTGGCAGATGAATAAATTATGAGAGAATAGTGTTAGCCCAAAGCAGTAATGTGTTGTCCCGTCCGACCGTCCGCAACTCCCTCCCGGCTTTAAAAACCACTTTTTTTAAAAAATAACCACAACATTTTTCGGAATTCTGGGGATACAATACTTAATTATCCAGTTGTCCGGTCTATAAATAAAAACTCACCACCGAAGCATCTTTAATTGGAATCAGCTTGAGACAGCATTAACAAGTAGCGTTGATAATCTTCCAGCCGATCTACATCCCAACAAGCCGGAAATTCTTTGTATGAAATATTATTTTCATTGAGTTTATTTCTTGTTTGTTGCATTACTTCTGCACTACCCCAATCAATATTTTGGAATAAAAATTTATAAGCTTGTTGCATTGCAATCAAAACATAACCACCGTCTTCGGCAGGTACAATGACAACATTATTTTTATTGTGTAATGCTTCAATAACCTGCTGAATTATTTTCTCATCCAGTGCGGGTGCATCGGTTCCGATAACAATGCAGTATTTATATTTTTGCAACGCATCATTCACACCATTAAACATTCGCTCACCTAAGTCAGTACCTGTTTGATTAAATAAAGCAATGGGGTATTTTTTTTTGCAGTGCAAAAATTTTTTTTCTTGTTGATTGGGCGCACACATTAAACGCACGTCACATAAATTGGCTTTTTTTAACATCGAAAGCCGGTGGTGAATTAAATCACGTTGTAATTTTGTTGCGGCTTTGACACCAATATCGGCAATCAAACGTGTATTAACTTTCCCTTCAATTGGCGCTTTTGCATATAATAAAATAACGCTATCGTTATACTGCCGGCTACTATCAATACATGAGGAAAGAATGTTCATCATTAAAAATACGCCGTAAATACGTCCCTGTAGGCTAGACACCCGTATCCATGCGGCTGACAATTTTGAAGGCTGAGCATCCTTTCCTGTCGATTCATTAGTAATATAACTGATTTAATTTTTTTGGCGAGACACCGAAAAAATAATACAAGCGCAACTTCCACATTAATAAAACTGTTGCAACCACACCATTGTTTTCCCAGCGCCGACTTGAGCTAACCACTTTTTGTTTTATACAAACAGGTTTTGCTATTTTTTTAAGTTGCCGACTAATCGCAATATCTTCCATCAAAACAATTTCAGGAAACTGCCCAACCTTATTGAACAAATTTTTTTCAATAAAAATTGCCTGGTCACCTGTTGCGATAGAAGTAATACACGAGCGTAAATTCATAAAACCTTCAATCAAGCGGTACACGTATTTGCTGCTCGACAAACGAACATCAAACCGTCCCCAGTAATTTTTTCTTCGGTAACTTTCTTTTTGATAGTTATCTAAAATAATTTGAATAGTATTGTCCGGTAAAAAAGTATCGACGTGTAAAAATAATAATATTTTACCCGACGCAATTGCGGCACCATTATTCATTTGTAAAGCACGCCCAGCTTTAGAAATAACAACCCTGTCCGTTATTTCCTGCGCCATCATTAGTGTGTTATCAGTACTACCACCATCAACAATAATAACTTCGTGCCCCTGCTCTTTAATCGATTGCAAGTGCTCGTTGATGTGCGACAAAATTGCTTCTTCATTAAGCACAGGGATGATGATAGAGATTTTTATTGGCGCTTTAGACATGATGACAGATATAATAATATTTACATTATGTATTGGTCGTTACTATATTAATGCACCGCCGCAACTGCTGCCATAACCTGCTGTGCAGCCATAACAATGGTCCATAATGGCTATTTTTTCACCTTTTAAATCACTTTGCAAAAGATCATTGATATGTGTTTTTTCTGTATCACATACAGCTAAAGTAGATGCCAGCCCCGCAGGCAAACCTAAACCCAGCATCTGATTAAAATCGCAATCATAAGCATAACCCTGCCAATCCACACTTAATGTGGTGCGACACATCACGGCAGAAAGGTTGTCTTTGCTGTAAGCATTTTTTAATAGCTGCATGTATTCTTCAAATAACCCTTTGGACAACAACGTGCTGCCAAAACGTTTTATCGGCATATTTGTAATTGTGTATAAATTATTGAATGAAATATCGAAACGCTGTTTTAATTCTCGTTTATAAGCTGGCTCTAAATCGTTTTGTGAAGGCGGTAAATTAATACCTTGTGGGTTATACACTAAATTTAATTGCAGCGATTCATCAATGCCATAACCTTTGCTGTTTAATAATTTTAAACCTTTAATACTGTGATCAAACACACCTTTACCGCGTTGCGCATCGACATTTTCCTGTAGATAACACGGCATTGAAGCGACCACTTCAACTTTATTTTTAGCCAGAAAGCCAGCCGTTTTTTCATAACTTTTTTCTAATAAAACGGTTAAGTTACAACGGTCAATAACATGCACACCCATTTCACTCGCCCGTTCAACCAATGAAAAAAATCCGGGATTCATTTCTGGTGCGCCGCCGGTTAAGTCCAATGTTTTTATATTTTTTTTCTTTAAGAAATTTAAAACATCCGCAATTGTTTTCTCGCTCATAATTTCTTTGCGACGAGGACTGGCATCGACATGACAGTGTAAACATTGCTGATTACATAAATACCCCAGATTCACCTGCAAGGTTTCTAACTGCGCCCGTTTTATTTTCGGGAAATCTGTTTCTACTAATAGATCAAATGTATCTTTCATAATGTGTTCAATTTTTTAAGGTAGATCATTAAGAGAAGCGATTAAACAACGCCACTATTTTTTTAGTAAAAGGGCTAAATAACCGCTCTTTATAATACTGCCCCGCAAGGCGTTTGTTAAGTTGGGAATAACTCGGATACGCATGCACCAGCGAAGTTATTTTTGAAACTTTCATTTTTTCCTGAATCGCCAGCGCCAGTTCATGAATCATTTCACCCGCGTGCGGTGCAATAATATGCGCACCAACAATTCTACCCTTATCCGTTAAAATTTTCGCAACGCCTTTTTTATTGTTGTCCGTTACCGCGCGGTCTAACTGGTCAATGTTAAACTGGTATATCTCCCCTTTTGACAACGTTTTGCATTGCTCAACACTAATACCCACCTGCGCAACTTCCGGCTCGGTATAAACTACTGCGGGAATTACATCATAACTTATTTTTTTCGGCATTTTAAAAATCATATTGGCAATGACTGTGCCTGCCTGTAATTCTGCGACATGGGTTAACGGTATTTCACCAGTAACATCGCCGCAGGCATAAATTTTTTTATTGTTGGTTTGCATTTTTCGATTAACCTTAATACCACTAAGGTCAAAATCAATATTTGCTTTTTCCAGATCCAATGTTTCGACAACCGGTCGACGACCAACCGCTACCAATAAAGCTTCTGCCTGCAAAGTATCCCCATTTTTTAGCATCACTTGTTTACTGCCGTCTTGCTCAGCCACTTCGATTACTTCATTATTTAACACAAGCGAAACACCTTCCTCGGTCAAAACATCGCTAAGGATTTTTGACGACGTTTCATCCATTCTAAACAGTAATCGCGGTGTTAATTCGACAATAATGACTTTGCTTCCGAGCCTAGAATACGCCTGTGCCATTTCCACACCAATTGGGCCGCCACCCAAAATAATCAGACTCTTTGGCAGTTTAGGCAAGCTGAACATATCTTCATTGGTTAAAAAGCTAACTTGCTGCAAACCTTTTATTGGTGGAATCCACGCATACGAGCCGGTCGCGACAACAAATCGTTTCGCGCTAATTTTTTTACCCGCAGTTTCAATCTGTGACGGTGATATAAACCGTGCTTCACCGGCGATAACTTCGCAGCCTAATTCTTCAAATCGCTCACGGCTGTCATGTACCTGAATGGTGTCGATGGCTTTTTTAATTGCCTGGTTGACGGTTTGCATTTCAACGTCAGGTGCAACTGATTTTATTCCCCAACGATTGGCTTCTCGCATAACATGCGCAACAGACGCACTTTTCAACAAAGCTTTGCTGGGTACACAGCCATAATGCAAGCAATCACCCCCCATAGCTTCTTCTTTGTTGATGAGCACCACATCCAGACCCAATTGCGCAGCAACACTAGCAACCACTAAACCACCTGCACCACCACCGATAACAACTAAATCACGTATTTTTGTCATTTATTTAATCTGTTCATAAAATACTATTAAAATGTACCGACAACACAACGGTGTTATTGTTCATTTTGATTTACAACATCGCTTTAGAACGTCGATTTAAAGCGTCACATAAAAAAGGCTGGTATAAAACCAGCCTTCTATAATTTTCGTCTTAATCTTGTGTCTCAGAGCGCTTTTCCCATCAAAGCAAATGATTTCACAAACGCACTTGCCAGGCTGGGATCTTTAATCATGGTGGCGTAATCACCTTTGAGAAAACGCAATTTGCGCGAGGTGTAAGCAATGCCCAGTTTCATCAAACCCGGTGGTTTTACAATCAACGATAACCAGTTTTCGGTAGTTGCACGAATATCCCAATTAATATCAGCCCCGCCCGGGTCATTGATTGATGAAACCAAACCATTCTCAATGGTCATAACAAATGCGGGAGTCACATCATCCGGTAAACCGAACGCAACCACAGAATTAAAACCAACACGTTGTAGCGATCTGGTAATTTCTTCATCCGCGTTCCACGCATCTTTAAAAGCCTGCGCCCATTCATTTGAGAATAAATCTGCCATTAGCGTAGATCCTGTTTGGTAACATTTGTTAAAGATTACAGCAGTTTCTATGAAAAATATGATTTTGTCAAAAAATTCAGTAACTTCCAATAAATTTATAGATAGAGAGCTTTCAACCCATGACTTTATGTACTGCTCAAGTCCCAGACTGTTCAAGCACCACCAGACACTTTTTTTAAAGAATTTTCATAGTTAATTGGTGACTGGTCACCATTAGCAGTGTGCAATCTCACAAAATTACTTGACCACTACAACTATCCTGACGCAGGGAGTTATTCAGCCCCCCTTTTTTGCATCTTGAAATATCTTGATCGCTGGAGTGGTGAAATATGAAATTCTTGATGCAATAAAAATTGCGGAGGCATTGAAACTAAGAGAGCTTTGCACGATGTAGATTTTGCGTCATAGCAAGGCAAAAATGACTAAAAAAACGCAGCTTACACATAGTATAAGTGAGTACTTTTTAGGCATTTTTAACGCCGCTATGGCGGAAAAGATGCTTCGTGCAAAGCTCTCACTAAACTAAACCTCGATATGCTATCAACGATAGCGCCAGTATCATGGAGCCAGTAAAACGGTTAAGTCGACTTCTCATATTCTGGATAAGCAATTCAGCGATATAAAACAAAATAATCATCTGTACAATCATCCATATTATATTTTCTCTAACAATATTATCACCCGGCAAGACTTCAATTAACAAGGCAATGGCTATAACCAAGTAATCCAAAGGCGTAATTCTAAACTCATTGCCAGATATTGTTTTAACAGCAACAAATCCCATTAAACCCATCAGAATAAAGTAAACAAAAATTAAATCAATTTGGTTGGAAAGCCAATCGACTGGATACGTCGTTAATAAGTAAATAGAGAACCCAATGGTTACAAATAATATCAATCGATATAATTGATAACCTAATAAATTTGTCAGTAAAATCAATACTAACAAAAGCAACAGAACAAGCGATGATATAGCAAAATCAGCAGGCACCTCAGACACTACCAGCGCCGAAGCCACAATAAATAGTGACAGACCAGCCTCTATTGCTTTCATTGGTAGATCTTCTAGATGTGGATATCGGCTTAAAGCTACTGTTAGTAAATCTCTAGAACCGCTACCATTGTTATGCACCTTAAACCCACGCCGTTCCGAAACGGTTAAAAAAACGAAAACAGATAAACAAATCGCCAGATAATACAGCAACCCCAATACATCATTTTCATACATCAAGAATACTGCGCTTATAACTAATACAAACTGAACGGTATAAATAAACATGACCGATTCATAATGCAAAAAGCCAATATCAAGCAAACGATGGTGAATATGGTTTCGGGTCGCCTTAAAAAGGTTCATTTTGTGTTTAGCGCGCAAGAAGAAGACAGCAAGGATATCAACAATCGGTAGGCCAAGGAGCAATATAGCTATCGAAGGGCTTAGCGCCGAATTAACTTGCTGCATGAGAATCACAACCAAGATCGCAAGTATAAAACCTAAAAATTGACTACCCGCATCCCCCATAAATACGCGAGCTGGGTGTGAATTAAAACGAAGAAAACCGAATATGCCGCCGATAGTCGCGGCTGAAATAACAAGCATTAAGCTACTATCAAAAATAAATGCTAGATAAGTAATAACACTCAAACTTATTAACGATTCACCACCAGCTAAACCATCAAGCCCATCAGAATGGTTGATGGCATTTATCATTCCAACGATAGCAATCACAGTAAAGGGACGGCCGACAGATTCAGAAATTGTCTCGTAGTTATACAGTGGAAAATGGCTTACATAAAGATCACCATAATAAACAACGATACAAGCCGCCGCAAACTGACCAATAAATTTTACGTAATGTCCTAACTCTGCAATATCATCCCAAGTGCCAAACACCAGCAGAATGATTGCACCTAAGAATATCGAAATAGCAAGATCAGTAAATGGCAACCATATCAGCATCGGCACCATTGCGCCGATAACAATGCCCAGACCGCCTACTCGTGGAATTGGCTCCGAATGAACTTTTCGAGAATCTGGCGTATCAATCATTCCAATTGCTGGCGCTATTCGCATCATTAGTGGAACGACAGCCATGCTGATGGCCATTGCCACCATTGCGATGAGCAGATAAATGCCAAAGTTTTCTTCAATCATATAACCTCTGTTTCAAAACGATTAGCTGTTATGAAATTAATCAGGTATATAATCTTGCAGCACCGGTGTAACCTGCTGCGCAAATTCGAGCAGCCTTTTGTCGGCAACCTCAATATTTTCATGTGTGGGCACCAAGGTTGTAAGACGCACCAGCGCACCATCTGTTCGGTTATCTTTGATGGAATCAACTAGCATATGCCATTTAACAGCATACTCACTGGCAATGGTTTTACCGCGTTGCTGGAACCAATAATACACAAGTTGTTTATGCTCTCCCTGGCCAATAACAAACCTGTTTATTGGCGCAGATAGGGGGGTATTCTCCAATGTTATTTCGGTGTGGCTTAATATTCTCCAGCCACCACCCGGCAGACAAGTTTTTGGTGAATGTGCCGCGCCGCCTGTTTCTTGCTTATCATAATAAGCAACATAAAAATCAGTGGAATTATCGCCTTTTTGATAGTCGGCCACAATGTAATCATCAAGTTTCAATAAATCTAACGATGCTTGCGGAATACTTCCTTCGCGACCTTCCCATTCACCTATTTGCATGGGAAACTGAGAAAATTCTTTTCTTTCTAAATTCACGTCTGCCCGTTGACCAAGCACCAAGGTAATGACAGAAGAAATTGTCAATATTGATAGCGCGGCAATTAAAGTACTGCTCAACTTCCGGTAATTAATACTCGCATTTTCTGGTGTTTCAGCTGGGTAATAAATACCAAATACTTCATCAAACGACCGTTTATCCTTGCCTAAAATAAGTATCAGCCACATCTCTAATAAGATCAAGCCTATGCTAAACATAAAAACGACCCAACCTTCGAAATCATGCAGAAAACCTTCCGCTTGTTCTATACCATAGTATTCTACCAGTACACCGATCACACCAATTCTGAAACTATTCATAAAAATAGTGATTGGAATGCTGGAAACAACAATAACAATACGTTTCCAATAAGCCACTGAAAAGAAATAAGCAGCGATAAAAGACAAACTAAGCAGTGGAAATAAATAGCGAAGCCCACTGCACGCCTCAACTACCTGAAGCTTGAACTTACCTAAATCAATAACATTGCCTTCCAGAAAAACACTGATGTCAAATAGTCGTATAACTTCCACACCTATTTGTGAGGAAATTAGTTGCAACTCAGAAGACAACCTAAAGAGGAAAATACCGGGTAGCGGTATCATAAAAAATAGAAATAAAATGGGGACAACAATAATTCGTGCAGCAGACCCCATATAGGCATATGTAATGCCAACCAGCGTTATAAGAAATCCATACAGTGAAATGACATGCGTCGCGCTGATATTACCAATTATAACAATTGCCGAACCTGCTACAGCAAGTAGAACACCAATCCAGTCAGCAGAAAACTCTTCCTTTTCAAGAAGATCTTTTCTTTGCCACAGTAAAAATGCGGTAATAAAAGGAATTAAATAACCATGGCTATATTCTTCACGTGAGTCCCATGTATACACCATGGTTGATAAGCTATCGAAGCTAATAAATATGAGCAAACCAAGGCTAGCCAGCAATATTGCCAGCGTAAACATTGTATCCTTCCAGACAACTTCCCGCACAGTTTCCTCTGAAACTTCAGTATTATTTAAAACAGTCATTTTCAAGCCTATAGTTACCGCAAAAATTAAATTTTGTATATTAAAACAGAACTATAGTTGGTACTACTTGAAAAATACACTTTTACAGCTCAAGCCAAACGCTAATTTGGCATGTTAACCTACATCTGCAAGAATTTCTGCTTCTTCTTTTTCAGATAGCTTGTACTCAGGATCCAGCGAAACAGGTACTACATGACCGTTCGGCATTCTTAAGTCACCCTGCAGTGGATCTTGCCCAACATTACATTCCGGAATACTATCTATACAGATAGGTCGCCCCAACATGCTTTTAATTTTATTTTTAAGCACCCACTTTACTGGGTGTTTAATGTACTTTTTCATTACCGGTGCGGCGGTGCCAACCATCCAGCAATTTTTTGGGCAGGTTCTGACTAAACCACGCACTTTATGCGCTTGCTCGCTAAACCAGAGATCTTCAAAATTATCATAATCGCGGATATTACCCATCGTCTCTTTCCAATAAGACTCTTCTAGTCCATTACATGGATAAACATCGCCGTAAGGTTCAACAAAAAAATTGGCAGTACCTGCCTCGCACGGCAACATACGCGGGTTGCCTCGAATATAATTGATTAAACCTAAATTAAAAAAAGCTCTAAACCAGCTTTTAGGGTGGTTTTCTTTCAGTAAATCTTCAATAAGTTTACGAAAATCTTCTGTCACCACATCTTTGTTGGTTACTTCGTTATCATCACGATGAAAATAATAAGAGTTATGGAAAGAAGCGGTAGCAAATTCCATCCCCAAACTTTGTGATAGTTTGTGCAACCACAGCATATCTTCAGAATTTTTATTGGAAACGGTAATGCCAAAGCCAATATCTTTGATGCCTCTTTCTTTAAGCCCTAGCAAAGTCTTCATGCCACGATCAAAACCACCATCACGACCACGTAAATCATCATTTTTCTGTGACAAACCTTCAATGCTTACGCGAATGCCAATGTCAGGAAAACGCTCCGCTAATTTATGAATTTTATTCACATGCCAACCAGAAGTAGAAATAACGATGCGGTCGGATTTCTTGGACATCACTTCAACAATATCTTCTAGGTCATTTCTTACAAAAGGTTCACCGCCAGTAATATTTACAAATTTAAAATCTGGCAACATCTCCAACTCTTCAGGGGTGATTTCTTTTTTACGGTCTGAAGGGTTTTCCCAAATATTGCACATTTTGCAGCGCATCTGGCAACGGTAAGTGGTAATAATCGAAACATCCGTTGGCATTAGTGACATATCATTCATAACTTCTTCTCTGACTTAAATTCTCCATAAGGAGTGAAATGATAGCATATATATTGCTATATAGCGGGCTGCTCGAGCACAAAAACCGCCGTATAACCTTATGATTAATATAGTTTTTCATACTCAAGAACTGTCTGTTTGGCTATTTTTTCCCAGTTATACAAGGTGTTAAGCATGGTTGTAATTTCCTGCCGATAAGCTTCATTAGTACCTTGCGCCAATAATAAATCCATACCATCACACAGTGCAGCAACATTGCCGCACTCAAAAAAATGCGGCTTATCCAGCTTCACTTCAAGATTCGCTGGAATGTCAGACACCAAAACATTCAAGCCATATCCCAAAGCCTCGAGTAATGCGATAGGCAGACCCTCATGATAGGACGGCAGTACAAATAATGCGGCGTGGCTAAAGACCTGATGCAATGTATCGCCGCCAATATAACCTGTTAATTTAACGCCATTTTCTTTAGCTAGCTGCTTAAGTGACTGGCTATATTCATCCTCATGATCTGCATCACCAGCAATAACGAGATCGTAATTTTTGCCTGAGCGCGCATAAGCAGCAATCAGGTCATGTAATCCTTTCTCTGGAACAAAGCGTGCTACAGCTAAAATATAGTTATTTTTTTTAACACCAATTGACTTTAAATAATCACCACAACTATTTGTTTCATTTATATTTACACCATTGTAAATAATCACGCTGTCACGTTTACAACGCTGCCCCACTATTTGCCGAATAACCTCAGAAATAACGATATTAGTATTAGAGAATTTTCCACCCATGTACTCACCAAGCTTCAAAACAGCTTTGGGAAGACGACTCCATTTCTGCCGATCATAGTCAGGGCCGTGATTCGTGAACACAACCTTTAGCCCCAACAAACGAGCAAAAGGTATTAGCAAAGCAGGACCAACCGCATGAATGTGTACAATATCCACATTTAACTGTCGCGCTTTTATTACTGACAAAAAGGTATGAATAATGGCTTCTAATGCTTTCGATTTAGGCGCAAAAACATCGTGCAAATAAATCCCCTGCCAATCTTTTAATTCATCCGTGACATAAGGCGTTCTTCGACTGATATGAACCTCATGCCCTGCCGCAGCGATATGCGGGTACAGATTTTGGCAATGTGTTTCGACGCCACCAGGAATATCTGGCACACCACGTGTACCGGTAACAAATATCTTCATGATTTAAATAATTTCCTGATATAAATCGATAAGACGCTGATAATGCGTGGTTTCATTAAAATCTTTAACAATCTTCTTGCGCCCCGCTTCACCCATCCGCTGGCGACGTGTGGAATCAAGCATCATCTGCCGCATAGACTCGGCAAGCGCCTGATCGTTTTCTGCCTGGTAGGTGTAACCATCTTTTTCATGATTGACCAATTCCGGGATACCGCCAATTTCAGCGCCAATAACCGGTGTTTGCAGCGCCAGCGATTCCAGCACACTCATCGGACAGTTTTCATACCAGATGGACGGCACCACCGTAAACGAGGCCTTCGATATCAAATCAAGTAATTCATCGCCGCTAACGAAACCGAGAAACTTTACATTACTCAACCCACGATCTTTAGCCGCTTGTTTTAACGCCTGCTCAGAAGGCCCAGTACCGGCAATATAAAGCGGAATATCGGGTGCCAGCGCTGCTGCATTCAGCAAATGATCTAAGCCTTTTTCATAAGACAAACGACCAAAAAATACCCCATAACCTTGGTCATCGTAAGGGCGCTCAAACTGCGTTGCGTCAATATAATTAGGGATACACACGACCTGCTCAGGCGAAAAACCAAATTCAATCATCTTGTCACGATAAAACTGGCTAACCGCAATATAACGATCCACATTCTGATAATAACCAAGAAAATAATGCAGATACATCTCAACAGTATTTATTAGGCTCTTAAATCGTGAACCCTTGGTGCATTTTTTGGCAAAGCAATTATAAAATTTTCGACCCTTACAAGCTTCACAAACCTTATCATTACTATACATTTTGTAGGTTGGGCATATTGGTTTTAAGTCATGCAAGGTCAGCACTAATGGCACTTTCTTCTTTTTTAAAGGGCCAAACACCGAGGGCGAAATCTGATGTTGAAAGATGTGAAAATGCGCAACATCAGGGGTAAATACCTTTAACAATTGCTTCATTTTTGATTTCGCTTCAAATGAATAAATGATGTTCATCGCCGAGGTTAATTTTGCAGCGCCACCTGCGGTCGCGTAATCAACATTGCTGACAAAATATTGGTTGTATTCCGAAGGCAGGTTTTTCTCGTCAGTCATCGAAAACGGCACCACCGTATGTCCTTTGGATTCAAGCAGCGATTTTTCGCCAAAAAAGACCGCCTCACTGCCGCCCTTCTGCCAGAAAAATTTATTAACCGAAATAATATTCATAATTAAAATACATTGCCTATTTTATACGAGCTAGATACCCGAGGTTTAATCTCACAATTTTTACATTTATAGCCTTAAGGGCACCTCTATTAATTGATTACACCCTCTGCGTGGCCTGAAGCATGTAGCTGCAAGGCATGAGTCGCAGTATAATGGTTATTCCATTTTCAAGGCTCATAACGCCGCAGATGCATGCTTCAGGTCACACCCTACGGGGCTTTAAGCTCAGCCCAGACTCTGCGTTGTACTTTCTTGACAGGCCCATGCTTATAACTGTGGGCATGGCTTCAAAAGTACGCCTTGATTCTGAGCTGTGCTTAAAGCCAGAGGGCGCAATCAATTAATAGAGGTGCCCTTAAATATAGTCGTCATTTTCAGTTTTATTTGCTCTATAATTCACAAACAGAGAGCTTCGTACGAAGCATGTTTTTCACACAACCAGATTTACTGCACCTAATCCAGCTATTATTTTCATGAAATCACTGTTTATCTACGAAGAGCTTTTTCCGCCTTACGATGAAGGCATGAAAAAATTTTCCCATAAAATATTTCAGGAAATAGAAGCGCAAATGGATGTTGAGGCAATCAGGGACATCCTGTGGATGCCGGCAAAAATTAATGACCTGCTAATTGTGCCACGAATTCTACTGTCTTTTTTTATAAAAAGGCCAAATGTTGTAGTTTATATTCCAAAACAGTCACTTACTTTTTTTTCCCTGTTAAAAGCTTTTACACTTAAATTATTCATTGGTAAAAAATTGCGAACCGTCGGCTTACAAAAAAGAAGCATCACCGGTGGGAAAAAACAATTAGTACAAAAAATCAACCCCGGCAAAACATTCGCACTGTCTCATTCAATGAAAAAAGAACTAGCAGCGCTCAATATCGATGCAGAGGTTATCTTCACCGGAATCGAAACATCTAAATTCATCCCCGTTGAAAATAAAAGTAGTCTACGCGAAAAATATAATATACCAAAAGATAAAATCATCATTCTTCATGTCGGTCACATAAAAGCTTCCAGGAATCTTGAACTGTTAATAGATATCAATAAAAAATTTAAGCATTGCCAAAGTGTTGTTGTTGGTAGCACCGCAACTCAACAGGAGCAAGACGTTCATAAAAAATGCCTAGAAGCTGATGTTATTGTTATTAATCAGACAATAGACAGCATCGAAGAGGTATATGCTTTGGCAGACATCTACTGCTTTCCAGTAAAAGTAGATAATGGCGCGATGGAAACACCACTTTCTGTGCTCGAGGCAATGTCAACAAATCTGCCTGTTATCACAACGAACTTTGGTCAACTGACCGAATTATTCCAACAGGATGGCGACTATAAATACATTGACAACATAAACGATATTGATGAAAAAATGATAGATGAATTAACAACCGGTAATTGTCATAACAGAGAGAAAGTCAGTGAATTCACCTGGCAGGCGACAACAACAAAAATTTTAGCTCTATAAAATAAAACCGGTGAAACAGAAGCAATGAAACAAAAAACAATTATTTATTTATCCGGCATCGACGGTTGCGGAAAAACCACACAAGCCACACACTTAGTTGAAACCCTGAAAAAGCAAGGACTATCGGTAGAATATCAGTGGTTACGTTGGGAGCCTTCAATCGTCAACGCATTAAAATTAATAAAAAAGTTACTGGGGAAAAACGCCAAGCAAACTTCTAAGGCTGCCGCTACCAATGAAAAAGCGGATAGCAAATGGGACAACATAAAAAAACAATTAATGAAGTCACGTCTGTTTAGATATTTCTGGCTCAAGTATGCAAGTAATGACTATTATCGTGCCTATAAAAAAGTTTATAAATCATGGCAGGCAGATATTATTATAATGGACAGGTATATCTTCGATTTCACCGTCGACCAGTCCATTAACTTCAATTTAAACCTTGATGAAATGAAGCAGGTTTTTTCGAACTCAAAAATTTCGAAGATGCACAAACCTGAACATAATATTATAATCAACATTCCCGCTGAAGTTGGCTACAAACGTAAAATGGATGGTACTTCCGTAGGCTACCTGCAGCAACGCGAAAAATTATATAACAGCATGCATGGCGAAAATGTTAAACACATTGATGGCACAACCAGCATCGAAGAAATACAGACAGCCATCAACAACTGGATTCAACCAAGAATACAGACCACGACAAAGGCAGCACAAGTATGAGCACAAAAGACATAGGAAGAGTTATTTTAATCGGCTTTGATGGGATGGATTTCGATCTCACCACTGATTTAATCGCTCAGGGACATTTACCCAACTTGAAAAAATTAGCCGATAGTGGCGGTTTCCGCCCCCTGCTTTCCGTCTTTCCACCTGATTCCATCCCAGCATGGATTACCGCATTTACCGGCGTTGACCCTTCAAATCACGGCATACTCGAGCACATCAACTACCTGCTTGACGACGTAGCCGAATGCGCAATCGATACCAGCGTGTTCCATGAAAAAACTTTCTGGGACCGTATCGGCAGCGAAGCTAATAAAAAAGTTTGCGTAGTCAATCCATTCATGGCATATCCGGTATGGCCGGTTAACGGCGTTATGGTAAGCGGCCCGGTATTTATCGAAGGTGAGATTGAATGCTCAGATGACAACTACATCGAAGGGTTAAAAGTCCCAGAAAGCATCGGCGGCATAACCAACTTTCCAAATAAAACCAACATGAAACCTTACTATGATGACATGGTAAAAGACACACAGGAACAAGTGGATTTTGGTATAGACCTACTAAAAAATAATGAGATAGATTTCTTCTTTCAAACCATCGTTACTACCGACCGCGTGCAGCATCATTACTGGCGGTACTGTGATAAAAATGACCCGACCTATCCCGGCCCCTCCGAGATTGATACCACTGTTACAGATTTTTTTAAATTGACCGATAACATCGTCGGACAATTTTTGAATGAATTAAATGATAACGATGTTCTGCTAATAATGAGTGACCACGGTCACGGCATGCGTTGCACACACTGCTTCAACACCAATGAATTTTTGCGTAAAAAAGGTTATTTGAAAAGTGCATCAGGCAAGAAAAAATTCAGCAAAAAAATTCTTCTTGAAATGGCAAAAAACAAAGTTCTTAAATTCATGCACGACAACAACTTGGAAGATTATATTAGCGTCGTCGCAAAATTTGTGCCCAATGCAAAAGCCCTTAAAAAAGGTTCACACATTACCAATTACAAAGGCAGCATGGCATACGGTTCTGACTTTGCAGGAACCAATCCCTTTGGTGGGATCTGCATCAATAAAGAACATGTAGAAGTCTACGATAAATTTAGAAACCAACTCATGAATGAATTAAAAGAGATAGAACATGACGGCAAAAAGATTTTTACCTGGATAAAAAAACGTGAAGAATTGTACTCCGGCGAACTAATAGAACGCTACCCGGATATCCTTTATGAAATGTTACCGCAATACGGCTCAGGCTTTTCACTGCATACCGACCTCGTTACCATTAACCCAACACATAAAAAAATAAGTGGTGGCCACAAAAAGAATGGTATATTTTTCGTCAACAATCCTGAGCAATGGGAAATTGATAACAAGGCTTGCAAAATAACTAACATGTTTGAAACCTTAATTTCACTATATGGTCTATCAACCAACACTGAGTCAACAAAAAGCTTCCTAAAAAAAGCAGGCTCCACACATAAATAAAAATGAAAAAAAGAACTTACCACCGTTATGATGGAGTACAGGCTTTAAGATTTTTTGCCGCTTTTTTAGTACTAATCACCCATTCAACCCTCTACGCAACTGAGCGATTAGGTATTGGAGGTGAGGTCTGGGGCACAGGTGCAAAAGGCGTTGACATTTTTTTTGTTATTAGCGGCTTTGTTATGGTGATATCATCTCACCACCTCATTGGGACACCTAATGGATGGAGCACATTCCTTCTCAAAAGATGCACTAGAGTTGTCCCTCTTTACTGGATGGCCACAACATTAAAACTTGTAATTCTGCTTTTAGCAGCCAGCGTAGTTCTTCATGCTAAGTTCGACTGGTGGTATATACTAAAATCATATTTTTTCATCCCGTCTGAAAATATTGATGGAAAAATAAAGCCATTTCTAGGTGTAGGCTGGACATTAGTATTTGAAATGTTTTTTTATCTCATATTTACGCTAGCTCTATTTTTTAAAAAAAATATATTTCTGTTTGTAGGATTAATATTACTAGCCTTTTCAAGCGCAACAATCTTAAGACCTACGAACTATTCTCCACTATGGTATCTAATGGATGCCATCATCCTAGAATTTTATTTTGGAATGCTAATAGGTTACCTTATGTTAAAAAACAAAAGGCTACCTACTATGCCATCATGCATAGCAATATTTCTAGCAATAAGCTACATGCTGCTATCCAATAATTCTTTACATCTACCTCGATTTCTTGAAAATGGAATTCCGGCTACAATTCTAGTTTGGTCAATCGTTTCTTTAGAAAGACACTTACAAGATCGAATCCCTTCTACAATAATGTTTTTTGGAGCCGCATCATATGCGTTGTACTTGTTTCACCCTATGATAGCTCCCGCCGCACCAGAAATTTTAAAAAGACTATCAATTCAAAACAGCATAATATCTGTTATTTTCAGCATAACACTTGCCATGATTGCAGCAGCAATAATACATCGTTTTGCTGAAATACCAGCAGCTAAATTTTTTCGAAAACTAAACAAATAAATTATTTAAGTAATGCTTCATCTTTAAAAAAATCTAATACCCAATAAAACGAAACCTATAAAACATAAGGTATTTACTTAAAACACATATCCCACTCTAAAACACATTGCATAGAAAACACGCCTAATGAAAAGTTTCAAAATAATATCCGTTGCCGCCATGCTCGTAACATTTTTTTTTTGCAACAGTTATTTTTACCTTGTTTATAAAAACAATGTAGACACCCCTCCACCATCAAAGCAGAGCATACAGCAAGCATTAGACAAATCCATCAACTGGGTTTTAAAAAATCAAGATGAGTTAATAAAAATTAACAATCCTGTTTTATGGTGGTTTCTTGATGAAAGCGCTTCTTTAACGAACAATTACAAATTATCTAAACTGATATGGAAATATAGAAACACTGTTCTGGATAAAAATTCCATCTGGACAGGCTATTGGGTAAAAAAACCACCGTTCACATATATACCAGGGTCACTGGATCACATGGAAAAATATCAAAAATTTTTTACTTATGGGCTCACATGTGATCTTGATCTTAGCGAAGAAAAAGTAATACAAGATCAATTAGATGAAAATTTTTGTGATTGGCACCCCTACTATTCATCATGCATAACACACCAAATTATGGGTGTACGCTTGCTACAGATAAAACAGTGTGGTGATCAAGAACAAAACAAAAAACTGGTGAAAAAATTAGCCAAGCTTATTGAAAGCCAATTGATATGGGATCCTCGTGTTGGCGACGTCTACATTCAGAGAGTATTAACGCTGGTTGATTCAGGAAACAAAGAGAAAATAAAACCGGTATGGATAAAACAAATATTGAATGAACAGAGAACGGATGGTTCATGGGCCAACTTTTATCGTCTATTTAACATCACA
>UOFD01000066.1_pt1 | contig 17897 bp, 19 predicted proteins | sample 1990101 | NCBI WGS metagenome assembly UOFD01 (sample SAMEA4728526, study PRJEB27164) | hydrothermal vent metagenome | biome: marine basaltic hydrothermal vent biome; feature: marine hydrothermal vent; material: mineral | place: Pacific Ocean | collected 2011-06-14/2011-07-23 | depth 1741 m | reverse complement strand
TCTAACGTTAAAGTTAACCTGCCGTTTTATACAGAGCAGAGTGAAACGTCGCGGCGTATAAAACGGTCGGTGTTTAACGCCTTGTTGTATTGCGATGCTCGACTATACCACGCGTGAGCAGGGTTAACCGAACTTGGCTGTAACGTTTGTACTAGTGCTAAAAACATGGCTGCTAAATTTTTAGCTTTTTATTTAATACCACCATCATGCTGAGGTAGTGAGTATACAGCTAAATTAGAGTGTACTTAAAAATAGCTGCGCCAAGAAAAACAAACGTTATCTAGGGGTAACTTTTTCTTTTAAACAATTAATATTTTACCCGGGGTGATAATTTTATATGCAATACAACAGTATCTTAGGCGGAAAGCCGTGTTTCCACAATATACGGAAGTCCGTATATTATTGACAAACCCCTATCTTGATAATATTATCACTATTCTTATAAGGAATTTAATGTTTTCGCAAGGAGTATGCATTATGACTGATTCAGTCTCTCGTTTCTGGGATAAATATATAGAAAAAACAATATTATACAAGGTTTCAGAAGATTCTCGGCGCTGGTATGTTAAGCATGTTGAGTTTTTTATCAAAACACGCAATGGCGTGCGTTTGGCATCGGTTTCTGCGTCGGATGTGGAGACTTATCTGGAAGTGATAGGTCGAAAGCGTTATATGGTGGACTGGAAGTTTCGGCAGGTCGTGAATGCTTTGCGTATTTTGTTTTGTGAACTTATTAATCCGCCCTGGGCGAAGGATTTTAACTGGCAGATGTGGATGGATAATTCCAGAGATTTGCCGGAGGATCATGCAACAATCGCTCGCACCTCCAGCATTACACATGATATTAGAACTAAGCGTGGCGGCGAAAAGTTACGCGCCTGCCGACAGGCGTTTTCTGCTTTGTTTGTGAATTTGACAAAAGAGATTCGGCTACGTGCGTATTCCATTCGTACTGAGCAGGCATATAGTGACTGGCTGGCTCGATTTATTATATTTAGCGATATTAAAACAACGGATGATTTTACTGCGGAAAAAATATCTTTGTTTTTGGAGCATCTTGCCGTTAATCGTCATGTGGCGGCAAGTACGCAAAATCAGGCGCTTAATGCGTTGGTCTTTTATAGCACCCAGGTTCTAAAGCTTGAGGTTGAGGACAAAATTGTTTTTCATCGGGCAAAAAGACCAAAGCGATTGCCTGTTGTGCTGTCGCGAAAAGAGGTTAATCGACTTTTGGACGGGTTGACCAATACGCTTCATAAGCTTATCGCCAGCCTGATGTATGGTGCTGGTCTGCGTTTGATGGAATGTGTGCGTCTGCGCGTTTTGGATGTTGATTTTGAGTTTATGCAAATTACTGTTCGCGAGGGTAAGGGCAAAAAAGACAGGGTCGTTCCATTGCCTGAAACACTTGTTTCTACCTTGCAGGAGCAAATTCAGAGGGTCTCCAGCTTGCACGGTAAAGATATTGAGGCCGGTTTTGGTGAAGTAAAGCTGCCGGGTGCGCTGGCACGAAAATATAAAAGTGCAGCAAAGGAACTGCGTTGGCAGTTTTTATTTCCTTCAATGAAGCTGTCAAGTGATCCACAGTCGGGAAAGGTGATGCGGCACCATTTGCATGAGAGCAGTGTGCAGAAGTCAATCAAAAAATCTGCTAACGGCAATCAAATAAATAAAAAAGTAAGCAGCCATAGTTTACGCCATTCCTTTGCTACACATCTTTTGGAAAATGGTTACGATATACGCACGGTACAAGAGCTTTTAGGTCATGCGGACGTTTCTACAACGATGATATATACTCATGTACTCAACAGAGGTGGTCGTGGTGTTAAAAGCCCGCTGGATGTTTAATTGCGGTGGTAGTTTTTTTGATTATGGTTTTATTAACGATGAGATTGTTATGACAGATGATGTGCGCTGGCGACAGCGTTTTTCAAACTTTAAAAAGGCGTTAACTCAACTTGAAGCCGCAGTAATATTAAGCGAGCAAAGAGAATTATCCGATTTAGAAAAACAGGGTTTGATTCAGGCGTTTGAATTTACCCATGAGCTTGCCTGGAATTGCTTGAAGGATTATCTTGAGTTTCAGGGGCAGGTCGGTTTGATGGGATCACGCGATGTGACTCGAAAAGCTTTTGAGCTGGGGCTGGTAGAAGATGGTGAAGGCTGGATGGATATGATTCAGAGCCGTAATCGTTCGTCACATACATATAATTTGCAGACAATGAAGGAGATTAATGTGGCTATTTTAGATCAGTACTATAATTTGTTTAGTGTATTATCAATAAAATTATCGACATTATTATAAGTATGTGCTTATTATTAATGCATGCGTTGCTGTCGGTATGTTGTTTGCAGGCGCGCGGTAAATACATCCCTGTACGCTCGACGACAGAATCCCTGCTGCCGACGGTCTACAAGCAACATACCGACTAAGCAGCACACTGTTGAATATGTTTGGTTTGAATAAAAATACAATTGATAAAATTCAGTCTGTTTTTGTCACATTTTCAGAAATTGAAGAAGTGATTATTTATGGTTCAAGAGCCAAAGGAACGCAGAAAAAAGGCTCTGATATTGACTTAACTATAAAAGGTGAAAAACTGAATTTTTCGTTACTGAATAAATTGGACAGGCAATTGGATGATTTATTACTGCCTTACCAAATAGATTTGTCTTTGTTTGATAACATTGATAATGCTGATTTAGTGTCGCACATTAATCGCGTTGGCAAACGGTTTTATCCGTAACGGGTTTGTAGCGGCCTTAAATTATTCCTTCATCACTTTGAGGGTCTGGTTGCTTTTTTTGTGACTTGGTCGGCGGCTCATCCTGATTCTGCATTTTCTGTTCACGACGTTTTTTCATTTCGTTGATAGATTTTTGCATGGTGGTGTTGAGTTCATCCATTAGTTGTAGCAATGAACTACCCATTTCCTTGGAACCGTCTTGCAACGCCTCATTTAGTATTTGCATGCCTTGGTTCATTGCCTCATCCATGGAGTCGATGTTTTTTTTGCATGGACTGAGAAAGTTTTTTGCTTAACTGCTGCATGTTTTTTTCTTTTTTGTCGGGCGTGGGTGGAATAGGTGTATTGTTTAGGTCGACTTTCCATTTTCCCTGTTGCAAAACTAACACGGTATTAAAAGTTTCTGTGTGCGAATGATTATTGTCTAAATTTGTTGCTGTTGCGTCTGTTGTTGTGATGGTTGTATTTACAATGGTTACTGCGGCATCTGTATTTATCTGTGTATTTTTCTTTGTGCGATCAATGTGCGTTTGTAGTATATTGCGATTGTTTGCTGTGCTGAGTTTTTCTGCTTCTTTTATGTTGCCCGCCTGAATGTATTGCCAGTATTTATCGGCAACGGCTTTGGGGTCTTCGGTTGGTTGCGTACATGCGAATAATGACAGACTTAAAAACAACAATAATGGCTTTTGTGAAAACATTTTAATTTATCGTGCTGGTGTTTTTTTCGTCTTCTAAAATCTGGCTATCGTAAGCATCGAGTATTAATTCAAATATATCTATTTCGTCAAGTTCGCCTTCCATAAATTTACAGCTATTTGGTTCAGCGCCTATAATTTGTTCAAAACGATTTATTTCATCTTCTAGTTTGCTGTTAAATTTTAAAGCATTTTTATACATGTTGCGTGCTTCGATTAAAAAAGCATCACGAAAATCGGGGTCGCGGTTTATGCGATCGCGGGTTTCTGTTTTCTTTTTATCAGATAAAGGCATGGCTTTGTTCCAGAATTTTTTGTCGTGTTAATTGTTTTTTACGGCGCAGCATTAAAATGTTTTAGCGCGCTGCCGTTATCCAGCACTTTGCGTACTTTTTCTGCCGCCTGTTTTATGTTTGCCGCTTTTTTCAAATGCCATAATGCAATAGCGGCGGAATAAACTAACGCATCGTAACTGCTGCCCTGTTTTCCATTTAATGCGGCAATACCAGCATCGGCTGCTATTTTTGCAACCGCATCTGCGTCGAAGACGGCGCTAACATCTTCGCTTTTTGGTGCGGGTGGTAAATTATCTGGCAGGGGTGTTGCACGCACGGTTTGCTTTATGTTGATGTCTGCCGGATCAAAATCTTGCGCTTGCTCTTCGCCCTTATCGTGATAATAAAAAACTTTTCCACTTTGGCGTAGTGAGGGTGTGATGCCGCCTTCGACACCGCGAATCATTAAACAACTATCAAAATCAGCGTGCCGCGCTAACATGGCGTAAACACGAGTGTACGGTTTGTGTACGTAGCCGGACATGTAGTGCGATTTTTTCTTGCCGCGAACCGGACCGGTTAATACTTCGACGGTGGTGATTATTTGTCTTTTGACAATATTGGTGCGCAAGTTGGTTAAATCGTGCAACGGTTTGCAATAGGCTTTTTGGTCGACATACGCCCAGCCGATTGCCTCATCGCTAAGTTGGTCGGCGGCTTGTTGCACGCTAAGTGTTACGTTTTTGCCTGCGGCTTTTAAAACGCGATGATGTGTGATGCCAAATTTGGGGCTCATGGTTTCTACGCCGTGTGAAACTGTGGCAACATCACAGGCTGCGAGCACTGCTGGCAAAAATGGTGCGGCGGGCAGTGTGCGGTTGTAACCGTTGTAGGGGTCGGATAAGTCCAGCACTTCGTCAACATCGGCGGTAATCGAAATAGCGTTATCACGAATGCCATCAAGAATACCTTTGTTTTCATCATCGGTTTCGCGTTTCATGCGCAGTGCGATGAGAAATACGGCGGCTTGCACCGGGTCAACCGCATTTTTTAGCACGGCATTTATTCCGGCGCGTGCCTCTTCTAATGAGATGTCTTTGCTCATGTCCGGACCGGTGGCAATGCGCTGGATGATTGAGCGCATAATGGTTTTGTGGTCTTTTTTTAGTAATTCATCGACTTCATTCATGGCTGTTTATGTGGGGTTGGTATTAGTAATTGCAAGTGGGCATATGCAAGTGGGCACATGCAGGCGAAGTTACGCCTGTGGTTATTCGGGTAGACCGATCAGGATGTTATCACCCTCTATTTTAACGGCATAGGTGTTTAATGCTTCTTCGGCGGGTTCGTCCAGCGCTTCACCTGTGGCAAGTTGAAATCGGCTGCCGTGAAGTGGGCATTTGACGCAATCAGCATGCAGTGAGCCTTTGCTTAGTGAAGCGTCTTCGTGGCTGCACATATCATCGACGGCGTAGATTTTATTTTCAGCAAGTGCGATTAGTATTCGATAAGTCGCTGTTTTTACGCAGATTAATTTGCGCGTTTGTAAATCGCTCAGGCTTGCCAGATGGGTGAATTTCACGTTTTTTGTACCGGTGTTTGTTGTTGCTGCGGGGTATTTTAGCGTATTTGGCTTTTGCAAACCTCTGCCCTGGAAAATCTGTAGTTGCAAATAAAAAAACCAAACCCCGAAAAACATCGTTTACCAAACAACGTAGTAAGTAACGTTAGTTAAACAACGTTAGTTAAACAACGTTAGTAGCTGACAAAGCGCACAATTTGAGTTAAATTCCACCCACTTTAAAATAACCAGAAGACTCTAACCATGAACTTTAAAAAACTTTTACTCAGTGTCGCCGCTCTGGCATTGATATTTCAGATTCAATTAGCCAGCGCAGCCAATCCAAAAGTTAAAATGGAAACCAACAAAGGCACAATAATTATTGAGCTGTACCCCGATAAAGCGCCAGTCTCTGTTGCCAATTTTTTAAGTTACGTTAACGCTGGTGCTTATGACGGCACTATTTTTCATCGTGTGATTAAGGATTTTATGAATCAAGGCGGTGGTTTTACGCCAGATTTTAAAAAGAAAGCAACGAAAGCGCCAATTAAAAACGAGGCAGATAACGGTCTTAAGAATTTGAAGCTGACTGTTGCCATGGCGCGCACGGGCGACCCACATTCTGCAACAAACCAATTTTTTATTAACACTGCTGATAATGCTTTTTTAGATTATACCGGCAAGTCAATAAGCGGTTGGGGTTACACAGTATTTGGAAAAGTGATTGAGGGTCAAAATATTTCGGGTGTGATTTCACGTGCCGCAACTGGCCCTGGCGGTCCGTTTGCAAAAGATGTGCCGCGCACGCAAATTACTATTATCAAGATGACGGAAATAAAAGAGTAAAGAGTTTTGCACGAAGCATCTTTTTTGCTATAACGGCGTTAAAAGTAAGCAAAAAAATACTCACTTACTCTGTGTAAGCTGCGTTCTTTGCGTTTTTCGCGGACTAAGTTTTTGTTTTTTTAATGCCCCGTCCGCTTGCGGCGGCGGGGTAGTTTATTGCTACTCTCTTTTTTGTTGATCGATGCCATCAATAATCGGGCAGCCACCGTCTGAACCGGCGCAAAGATTAACCAGCAGCGTTAGCTCATTACGTAATGTGTTGAGTATTTTCAAATGCTGCTCAACCTCATCAAGTTTATTTTGAGTAAGTTGGCGAACATTTTTTTTCGCGCGTGCTGGGTTTTCTCGCATCTGCAATAAATCCGCTATTTCATCCAGCGTAAAATTCATGGTTTTTGCGCGTTGAATAAATCGTAAAATAGATAAATTAGTATCGCTATAAATCCGCACGCCGGACGGCATACGGCTAATATTTTTTAATAAACCTATTTTTTCATAATAGCGTAACGTGTCTGCGCTTAAACCTGTCTCTTTTGAAACATCACTGATTTTATAATTTTTTTCCATTGATTTTTTGATTGGCATTTTCATCACACTAAATAATAAATAGATATTCGTTCAGCATATACAAACCCATAAAAACTAAAGTAATGCCGCCGATTATTTCGAATACATGGTGATGGCGCGAAACAACTTGTAGCGATTCTAACCAACCCATGCTCCATGCGCCCAGTAAAATTGGGATGCTACGACCTAACGCAAAAGCGAGTAACAACAACGCGCCAAATGTTACAGAACCAACGGCTGCGCTAACGGTTAGTGCAACCAGCAAAGCGGGTGCGCAGAAAGGGCATATTGCAACCGAGAATGGTATGGCAAGTAAAAATGCGCCGCTGTGTCCTGTTACTTTTTTCCCCCGCATAGAAAACCAGGGTAATTTAATTTTTAACCAACCGGTCCACATTAAACCAGTAACAATTAATAGTGGCCCCAAAAATAATCCCCACTCTCGCCCCATAATGTTTTGTACCCATTCCCCGCCCGAAGCCGCGACAATGCCCAGCATTACATGCGTAAAAATAAGACCAAAAACAAACGCCGCACCCAGACTTAAAGCCTGGCGTTTTTCATGCGCGCGAGTAACGTAAGCAAGAACAACAGGAATTGATGTAAACGATACCGGGTTAAAACTAAAAACAAAACCGGCAAGAAAAGCCAGACCTAAACCCGTCAAACTTGCTTGCTGAAAAGTTTCTTGTAATGTTTGTCTGCTTAAATCAATTTCAGGAAACATTAAATAAGCCGCGGCAGAAAATAATAATACGGCTGTTAAATACGGTGTACCGTTAGCCGCTTTGCTAAGAAAATCTTTTCCAGATTCATTAATGCCAGTGGTTGCCGCAACAAAAATAGGCAGGCTAAACAAAGTTGCAAATAACAGTGCAGAAATAATCGCCAAACTTAATGAGTTAACTGAAACAACCAACACGATTAAAATAACCAATAAAGGCAAAGTGCAGGCAGGAGCAGTTAAGCCAAGGCGAACAGCATCCGGCAGCTTTGAAGAAAAAGGCAGCAGGCGAAAAAATTCCAAATGCGGTACTGGTAGATAAATTTTTCGTGAGATCAAATAAACAGAGCCCATCACCATAAGAACGATGCTTGCTGTTGTCGTATTAATTTCTGACGCACCACTAAGTTGCGTTGCCAGTACAAATAGAGAAATTAATAACAGACTTCGCACCGACCAGATAATAAAAACGTCCTGTAATCTAGCCATTGGTTTTTTATTATGCGCGCGCACAGAAAACAAAGTGTGAGTAGCGATAGTGCAAGGTTCAAAAAATGCGAGAGCACCGAGCGTGGCAGCAACGAGTATCAGTAGTTCATTCATTACTTTTCTCCCGCATTATTACCTGCTTCATAATCGCCTAACGTTTTTTGTAGTTGTTTAACCGATGGCAATGCAGTAAAAATAAGTTCGCCATCGATGGCGATGGACGGGGTGGATAACACGCCAAGTTCAATGGCGTAATCCATTTCTTGCAAGATATTAATTTCGCGCCATTCAAATTTTTCCGCGCCCATTTCGTTAACGATGTCTTCGAGCACGTGTTTGGCTTTGCCGCATTTTCCGCAACCGGGTGCGGTAAAAACTTCTACTTTAGTCATGTTATCTCTCCTCAATATAATGAAAAAAACGAGCAATCACATTAACTGACCACCTGGAGTCAGATCCAGGTTCAATAAACAGACTATTTATTTTGCATTAAGTTTCAGAAGGTATGCTGGAGTGGGCTTTCGCTTTTAAAAAATACCGCTTAATAAAGGATAAATCTGCCGAGCAAGTTAGCCGAGCAATTCAGGCAAAAAATATTCACTGACTAAAATTGGTTTGTTCGTTACGCGAAAAACAGAACGTCTGCCCCACACTGCGGCGTCTATTTTTGCATAGTGATTTGCGACATGTTTTGATGGCAGTTTGGCAACTTGAACCACTTCACGGCGCATGGTCCTATCGGCAAATAACATAGCACCTAGTGGGCGATTTCCCATGTTGGCGTAACGCCGCTGCGCGCCTTGAATAGTTGTTGCCGGAATCACCGTTCGTGCATACACCAGTGGTGTTTCACCTGCACATAATAAAACTTGCCTGACCAATGCGGAGTGAACGCCGTTTAACGCCATGGCGGCGGCTTCTTCGGGATCCAGTTTTTGCCATTGTTGAGAAATAACCTGTACCGAAAAATCGCTACCGTGCAAAGCGATTAAACGCGCAGTGAGTGATGACGGGTCAAATAACCAGGATAATAAAGGTGCAGGAATCGATTGATTAAATAATTGGTGGCGCAGATACCAGCGTTGTTTTGGGTTCACAGCAGTCGTTACAAAATGGCAAACAGAAAAGTGATTTTAGCGCGAAAATTACAGCGACAAAAATTTATTTAAGCATCTTATTAGCGATTAGGATAGCCATTTTCTAAGCACAGATTCCAGTTTATCGCGCTGCACGGGTTTGCCGATGTAATCATCCATACCGACTTCAAGGCAACGCTCACGATCACCTGACATAACATTGGCAGTCATCGCAATAATAGGCAAAGGTTTATCATGCAAAGCTTTAATTGCTTGCTTGCGAATTTCGCAGGTGGCATCAAAACCATCCATTTCTGGCATTTGGCAATCCATTAATACCAAATCAAAAGGCTGGTTTTGTAATATATTTAAGGCTTCGACACCGTTGTTCGCCACTTCAATTTTTAAGCCGATTTTTTGCAACATTTTCGTTGCTACCATTTGATTTATGGCATTGTCTTCAACCAGCAAAACGCGGGCATTTAGTGGTAGCGATACATCGTTAGTTGATGCTGGCTCGATTGTTTCTATTGGTTTGTCCGCGCATTGGAAGTTGGCAGTAAACCAAAAAGCAGAGCCTTTGCCTTCAACACTTTCTACGCCCAGTGTGCCGTCCATCATTTTAACCAGTTGGCTAACAATTGCCAAGCCTAAACCGGTACCACCATATTTTCGGGTGGTAGAACCATCGGCTTGCGTGAAAGCATTGAATAATGTTTCTAATGCCGTTTTAGGAATGCCGATACCAGTATCAGAAACGGTGACTTTTATATCGACATTGTTTGTTTCGTTTTTTATTATATCAACACTAACTTTTACTTCACCTTGTCGGGTAAATTTTAAAGCATTCGAAACCAGGTTAACAATTATTTGGCGGATGCGTGTTGGGTCCCCCATTAATGCTGGCGGTAAATTTTCATCTATTTGCTGAGTTAAAAGCACGCCTTGCTGTTCTGATTTTAATGAATGTAAAACAACAATGTCTTTTACGATTTGTCTGAAATCAAAAGCAATATTTTCAAAGTTGAGTTTGCCAGCTTCAATTTTTGAAATGTCTAAAATATCATTTAATATTGCCAGCAAGGCTTCGGCGGAAGTGTGTGCGGTTTCAATAAATTCTTTTTGTTCGGCATCTAATTTTGTATCTTCGAGCAATTGTAGTGTGCCGATAACACCGTTCATCGGGGTGCGAATTTCGTGGCTCATGTTAGCCAGAAATTCGCCTTTCGCCTGACTCATTTTTTCGGCCTTGTCTTTTGCTTCTTTTAATTCAGCTTCGATTTTTTTACCGTGTTGAATTTCAGACTTTAAATTATCGTTGAGACTTTCCAGGTTGACACTGGCATTCATAATGTCATCAATCAACGCTTCATTTTTGTAGGACAACTCAAGTTCGGCGACGGATGATTTGTACATACGATAAACCGCCATTACCATCACGCCTAAAAAGAAAGCAGTCATTGCAGATAACGCATAATAAACTTCGCCACCAACATAAAATAAACGCATCATAAGAGGTAGCAATACGCAGCCAACATAGCCGTAATACACCCAGGCAACGGATGAGTAAGCAACGCCGGCAGCGGATACGCCAACAAGGATAAACGCCAGTGCGATTTGATGCAGCTCGTTGAACGGGAACATTAACGTTGAGGTAATGCCCCAGCCTGCGCCCGTTAAAAAAACAGAAACCAGGTACCAGCGCCGGATAACAAATTTGTTGAGCGGCAGCTTGCTTATATCAGAATATAAATTGAAATAATGCGCCGCAGAGCGGTAAAAAAATAGCAGCAGCATTACGCCGAGCCAGACGACTAAAATTTCATGCGGCAGGTCTTTCCATATCATACCGACCCAGATAATCGCCATTGCGATACCTGCAATATTGCTGAAACCGGAACCTGTGATTAAACGTTCAATCTGTGTTTGCAGAATGCGTTCATCTTGCTGGTTTGTTGGTTTTGTAATCAGCTTGTTTGCATTTATGCTTGTGGTTTCCGAGTAGGACATTATTTTTTTTGGAATTGTTTAAGAAATCTGTTTCTCTAAAAGTAGTCGATTGGTAGTTTAAAAGCCAGAAATAAGCCTTGCTAGTACGGCATGCTTTATATTTGAATAGTTGTTACACATTTGCAAATCGATCCGCTTTGCCGAGCCAACGACGCACTAGTGGCTTTACTGCCTGTGGGTGATATTTGAGAATATATTGTGCCGCTTTTTTTACGTCGGTAAACCAGTGCTCGTCGCGTACAATATCGGCAATACGCATTTGCATCAAGCCCGTTTGTTTTGTGCCCAACACTTCGCCCGGGCCGCGTAGTTCCAGATCTCTTTCAGCGATTTTAAAACCATCGTTGGTTTCTCTTAATATTGCCAGGCGTTGCTTGCCGTTCTCAGAAAGTGGTGCTTGATACATTAATACACAGGCGCTTTGTTTTGATCCCCGCCCAACACGTCCCCGTAGCTGATGCAGTTGCGCCAGCCCTAAACGTTCAGCGTTTTCAATGACCATTAAAGACGCGTTTGGTACGTCTACGCCAACCTCGATAACGGTGGTGGCAATTAATAAATCAATTTCTTTATTTTTAAAACGTATGATAACGGATTGTTTGTCTTCCTGTTTCATGCGACCATGAATTAAGCCAACGTGTATATTTTTTAATTCAGCGGTTAATTGTTCTGCCGTTACTTCTGCTGCCTGGCATTGTAAAACATCAGATTCTTCAACCAGTGTGCATACCCAATATGCCTGCTCACCTTTTTCACAGGCATTTTTAATACGCTGAATAACTTCATCACGCCGTGAAGTAGAAACAGCAACGGTGACTACTGGTTTGCGACCTTTTGGCAATTCATCAATCACGGAATAATCTAAATCAGCATAAGCGGTCATTGCTAAACTTCGAGGGATAGGGGTTGCGGTCATAATTAGTTGATGCGGTACGATGTTTTCTCCACTTTTTTTATTATGACCTTTTTCGCGTAAAGCTAAGCGTTGATGCACGCCAAAACGATGCTGCTCGTCGACGACTAATAAAACTAGTTGGTGAAAAATCACATCATCTTGAAATAATGCGTGTGTACCGATAATGATCTGGCATTCGCCACTACTTATTTTCTCTAATTTTTCATGGCGCTTTTTCCCTTTATCTTTACCGGTTAATAATAAACAATTTTTTTCGTCAAACCATTGTTTGAAATTGATAAAGTGTTGCTGCACCAGAATTTCTGTTGGCGCCATAATGGCGAGTTGGTATCCTGCATTAACTACTGCTATTGCGGCTGCGGCTGCAACAACGGTTTTTCCTGAGCCAACATCGCCCTGTACTAATCGCAACATTGGTTGTTGATTATTGAGGTCAGAAAAAATTTCAGCAATAACTTTTTCTTGTGCGTAAGTTAATTTAAATGACAGTTTGTTAATAAATGTTAAATATAAATTTTTATCAACAGGCAATTTGGCGGCTTTTGTTTTTTTTATTTCATTGCGCGCTTGTAAAAGGCTTAGTTGGTGCGCGAGTAATTCTTCAAATAATAAACGTTGCTGCGCTTTTGTTTTGCATTCATTCAAAGAAAAAACGTTTTCATTTTTATGGGGCCGGTGTACATTGCATAAGGCGGTAACTAAATCCGAAAATTGATGATTCTGCAATACCTGTTCTGGTAGCCAGTCAATCAGATGACCCCGATTGATTTCTTTTAATACTTGCTCGGATAATTTTTTAAGCAGCGTTTGGTGTATGCCTTCGGTCTTTGGGTAGACCGGTGTTAGTGATTTTTCGATTACAGCGTTTTCCTGCTGGATTATTTGATATTCTGGGTGGGTAAATTCTAGCTGTGTTGCGCCACGTCGTGCTTCGCCAAAACATCTTAATTTTTTTCCGTTACTTAAGTTAGCTTGTTGCGCTTTATTAAAATGAAAGAAACGTAAAATCATTGCGCCAGTATTATCAGATAAATGGCATAGCAGGCTACGACGACCTTTGCCGCCATACTTTATTTCGCAATGATTAATTACGCCTTCAATTAGTGCGTGTTGCCCTAATTGCAGAGAACCAATCGCGGTTATTTTTGTTCTGTCTTCATAACGCATCGGCAAGTGAAACAATACATCCTGTATTGTATAAACTTCTAAACGTGTTAATTTTTTTGCAACGGCAGGACCAACACCTTTCAGTGTTTGTACTGACTGGTATTCAAAATTTTCAGTGTTTTCCGTTTGCAAACTAACGTTTATTCGTTTGAAAGTTCCATTACTGCATCCATCTCTACGCCAGCATTTTTTGGCAATGCAACGATACCAATGGCGGCTCGGGCGGGGTATGGCTGCTGAAAATATTCCGCCATTACTTCATTAACATGGGGGAAGTTAGACAGGTCGGTAAGAAATATATTGAGTTTTACTATGTCGGATAAATTGCCGCCTGCCGCATTTGTTACTGCCAGTAAATTTTTAAATACGCGGTGTATTTGTAATTTAATATCACCTTCAACCATTTCCATGGATTCGGGTATTAGCGGAATTTGCCCTGATAGATAAACAGTTGTGCCGACCTTAACGGCTTGTGAATAAGTGCCGATGGCTTGCGGTGCTTTGTCTGTTGAAATAATTTCTTTTTTCATATTTAGCCTATTTGTTTAACTCATGTGTTTTTATCTTATTTAGTCATTTTTTATAAACGAATGATGCGCATAACACTAGTCAAGCGCCGCAAACGTCGCATTACTCTAGCGAGATGTTTTCGGTCAGATACTTTAATTAAATATAACAGATTCATAGAAAAACCATCACGATCTTCCATGGAAACATTTTCAATATTGGCATCGCTGTCAGAAATAATGGTTGCTGTGCGTGCTAATAAACCGGGTTTGTTTTCTATCTCTAGTCTTATTTCGCAAATAAAATCGCCACTGGCATCATTTGCCCATTGCACATCAATATATTTATCTGAATGGTTTCGTTTGTTAGAGGCTTCAAGATTTTTGCAACTATCACGATGCACAACAATGCCACGACCTTTACTTAATTTTGCGATGACTTGATCGCCGGGAATCGGATAACAACAACGACCATAAGATACTACCATACCCTCAGTACCGCTAATGGCTAATGCGGATTGCGATTTCATTTCCCTGGTTTCTTCTGAATCACCATCAGAAATGCGTTCGGGTACCAGATGTTTTGCTACCAGGCTTGGTGGACGGTTGCCCAGACCAACGTCTTCTAACAATTCAGTGAGGTCATCAAAGCCATAATCTTTTAATACTTTTTTTAAATGTTTTTCCTTAACGTCATTCAGTCGCATGCCCAGCGGTTTTAAACAACGTTCTACTAAACGCTGCCCTTGTGATAGCGCTTCGTCAGCCTGCATGTTTTTTAAGTAGTTACGAATATTGCTTCTTGCCTTTGCTGTCACAACATAATTTAACCAGGCCGCGTTTGGTCGTGAAGTTGGCGAGGTAACAATTTCAACTGTTTGTCCGCTGTACAATGGTGTGTTTAATGGCGCGAAGCTATGGTCAAGTTTTGCCGCGACGCAGCAGTTACCAATGTCGGTATGAACTGCGTAGGCAAAGTCGACGGGGGTAGCATTTCGCGGTAATTTCATAATGTCACCGTCAGGCGTGTATACATAAACTTCATCATGAAATAAATCGACTTTAACGTTTTCTAAAAATTCTAACGAATCACCCGCGGACTGCTGCATTTCTAAAATGCCAGTTAACCAGTCACGCGTTCTTGCGTGTGCTGTAATTTCACCTTTTTCATCGGGTGATTTATATAACCAGTGTGCAGCAATACCGCTTTCTGCAAACTTGTCCATGTCGATGGTGCGTATCTGAACTTCCATTGGAATGCCGTGCGGCCCGTATAAGGCAGTGTGTAGAGATTGGTAACCATTACTTTTGGGAATGGCGATGTAATCTTTAAAACGGCCAGGTATCGGTTTAAATAAGTTATGCACAATACCGAGTATGCGGTAGCAATCATCTACTGAACTTCCTAAAACACGAAGTGCATAAACATCAAGAATTTTATGAAAGGGCAAATGTTTGTCTTTCATTTTTCTATATACACTAAATAAATGTTTTTTTCGTGAAGCTATTTGAAAGTCAATCGACATTTCTGTCAGTCGTGAACTGAGCGCCTGGTCAATTTTTTCGACTAGTTCTTTGCGGTGACCACCTGCTTTTTCTACCGCGTGTTTGATGACACGGTAACGCAGTGGATATATCGCTTCAAACACCAGGTTTTCTAGCTCATGACGAATGGTGAAAATACCAAGTCGGTTTGCAATGGGGATATATATTTCTAAGGTTTCCTGCGCAATGCGGCGACGTTTATCGTTTCTTAACGCACCCAGTGTACGCATATTGTGTAAACGATCTGCCAACTTAATCATGATGACACGAATGTCTTTTGCCATTGCCAATAAAACTTTTTGTATATTTTCTGCTTGCTGTTCTATTTTATTTTTGAACTTAATGTGGGTTAATTTGCTGACACCATCGACTAAATGTGCAACGTCTTTGCCAAATTCGTGTTCAATTAATTTTCTTGTTGCCGGCGTGTCTTCTAAAACATCATGCAGAATAGAAGCGATGATGCTTTTAACATCCATGTGCATTTGTGCAAGAATGCGAGCAACAGCAATGGGATGATAGATGTACGGTTCGCCAGAAACACGAATTTGCCCTTCATGAGCTTGTGCGCCAAAGAGGTAGGCGTGGTAAACGTCTTTAACCTGCTCCTCATCCATGTACTGCGAAATTAAATCGCAAAGGTCAGAAATTAAAAACCGCTCACTTCCGGCAGTTATTACTTCTTTTTTATTTTTTTTTGCAGGTTTACTCATGACAAAAACTTAAAGCCGGACGGCGCATTTTATTTGAGAGCTTTGCAGTAAAAAAAATGGGCACATCAAACACAAAAAACATGTGCTTGATGTGCCCATCATTAAATTCAATAACCAGCTTATTGGCTGTCTTTAATACTTGCCTGCAGGCTTTCCTTTAGGCTGTTTTCAAGCTCGGCAGATAAGTCGCCTTCAATCATGGCTTCAATGTCGTCCATTGGTGTTTCTTCAGGTGCTTCTAAAATTGCTTTGTTGATTAAGTTTTCTGCAATTTCACGCAACGCCAAAACCGTTGGCTTGTCATTGTCTAAAGGCACTAAAGGCTCTGCACCCATGGCTAGTTGACGTGCGCGTTGCGAGGCAATCAGTACTAATTCAAATCGATTTTCAACATTGTCGAGGCAATCTTCTACGGTTAGACGTGCCATAATTTATTCTCCAAATATTTCTTTAAGTTAATTTTTATCAGAGCTTCATAAAAAGCTCTTTATATTGTTAAAAGCTGTGCCAGTAATTCGGCGTGTTTTTCCTGCTGCTGCTGATGCAACATACGATTACCTTTAATTATAGCGCTTAAGTTATCTTTCGCCTCATCAAAATCATCGTTAATAATCAGGTAGTCAAATTCTACATAATGTGACATTTCACTTATTGCTTCGTGCATGCGCTGATTAATAATTGATTCGTCATCCTGCCCTCGCGCATCAAGACGTTTGCGCAAGGCGGTGGTTGATGGCGGCACGATGTAAATTGATTTGCAGTCGGGCATTAATTGCCTGATTTGCCGTGCGCCCTGCCAGTCAATCTCTAGTATAACATCCATGCCTTTAAGTAGCTGCTCTTGAATATGCTGCCGCGAGGTGCCGTACATATTGCCGAATACGGTAGCGGATTCAAAAAAAGCATTGTCTTCTACCATTGTTTCAAAAGTTGGTTTATCCACAAAATGGTAATTCTCACCATCGATTTCGCCGTCACGTGGTGACCGAGTCGTGTGCGACACAGAAACCGTCAGATCATCAACCTGCTCCAATACAGCATTAACCAGTGAAGTTTTGCCTGCACCAGAGGCGGCGGAAATAATGTAAAGCGTACTTTTTGTCACTTAAATAACCTTGACCCAAAATAATTGTGATATCGATAATTGTGATATCGCGAAGGCGCATTCTATCAAGATTTTGCGGCTAGTAAATATTATGAGTTGAAAAATAGCTTTTTTAATGACTGCGATAAACCGATAACCGCGCAATATTTTCCAGTACGGTTTTATTCTCTGAATCCGGCAAGTGCGTAAGTTCTTTAATTGCGAGTTGCGCTTGTTGCTGTGCCATTTTTTCAGTGTATTCCAGCGCGCCGGTTTGCTGGATGATGGCTTGTACTTCGTTAATTTTATCATAACCGCCTTTTTCGATGGCTGACTTTATTGTTACCACTTGTTCGGCATTTCCCTGCTGCATGGCGTAAATCAACGGCAAGGTTGGTTTGCCTTCGGCTAAATCGTCACCGACATTTTTACCCATTTGTTCGCTATTGGAACTGTAGTCCATGACATCGTCAATTAGTTGGAAGGCAGTTCCCAGGTGGCGACCGTACGCTGCCATTGCCTGCACTTCGGCATCATTGCGTTGACATAATATAGCGCCGAGTTGCGCTGCTGCTTCAAATAATTTTGCTGTTTTGCAGTAGATTACTTCCAGATATTTTTCTTCAGTGGTTTCAGCATCGTGCACATTCATCAACTGCATGACTTCACCTTCTGCGATGACATTGGTGGTAGTTGCTAAAATTTGCATGACACGCATGTCGTCGATATCCACCATCATTTCAAATGCGCGTGAATATAAAAAGTCGCCGACTAACACGCTTGCTGCATTACCAAATAATGCATTGGCTGTTTCGTTGCCACGACGGAGGTTGGACTCGTCTACCACGTCATCGTGCAGCAAGGTTGCGGTGTGAATGAACTCGATAATAGCTGCCAGTAAGTGGTGTTTATCGCCAGCATAGTTAAAGGATCGAGCGGATAATAAGACTAATAACGGGCGCAAGCGCTTGCC
>UOFD01000086.1_pt1 | contig 18946 bp, 11 predicted proteins | sample 1990101 | NCBI WGS metagenome assembly UOFD01 (sample SAMEA4728526, study PRJEB27164) | hydrothermal vent metagenome | biome: marine basaltic hydrothermal vent biome; feature: marine hydrothermal vent; material: mineral | place: Pacific Ocean | collected 2011-06-14/2011-07-23 | depth 1741 m | reverse complement strand
TGATTTGTATAACAGCGGTTCTGCGCTTGCCACATTAGAGGGTATATGGGTCGATAATACGTTTACTGATCTTGCAGGAGCATCAACATGGGTTTTTGCGGCGGATGGTTCGTATACGGTTGATACGGTAGCTGGAGGAACTGGTGTTTGTTTTGCTACGGGTCAAATATCGCTTATTGATGCAACAAAAAATGCGTATGCTTCTACATCAACTTTGACTAACTGCGGTCTTGAGCAAGGGATAGATCCTTCTCTTAATGGCGATTATGAGGGTGTTTTATTTGTGACAGAGACTTCTTCCCCTGGTGACACGCTTTTTGGTGCCGGTAGCCTCTTGTTGTCGAATGGAACTATCCAGACAATATTTTCGGTGCCAGTTAAGCAATAGTATATAAGCATTAAAGCCCCGTGTGTGCGGGGAAGGGCATGGCATAAAGGGGTTAAATATTAACCTCTTTATGTCATTAGCCATTTTTCGGCTTGCCACGTTGCGTTTAGTTCTGGGAATTCTCTGAATTCTGGGGATGCAATAGTACGCACCTTTTGTGGCGCTTCGTTATAATGCCACAAAAGCCACGTAATTTTTTAGGCTTGCTGAGCAAACATTATGTTTCTTTGTAGATTATATCCTCTGGACATGTGCAATAATACTTGACTAATTTACTAGGTATTCGTAAAATAACCTACTAATTTACTCAGGAATTTTGAGGCTCTCATGCGATTATCCACAAAAGGACGCTACAGCGTTACGGCCATGCTTGATTTGGCCATTCACGACAAAGCCGGTTCTGTTACATTGGCTGATATATCTCAGTGCCAGGGTATTTCCCTGTCCTATCTTGAACAGTTATTTTCCAAGCTACGTAAAGCTGGTCTGGTGAAAGGCGTACGCGGTCCCGGTGGCGGCTATCGGCTGGCAAGACCAGCATCGGAAATCAACATTGCAGAAATCATCTGCTCGGTAGATGAAAATGTTGATGTCACTCATTGCAAAGGCAAGGGCGATTGTCGTGATGGTGAAAAATGTTTAACGCATGAGCTTTGGACAAGTCTGAGTAAAAAGTTGCATCATTTTTTGTCGGAAATTACATTAGCGCAGTTTGTCGAACGCCCTGGTATTCCAGAATTATCTCTACAGCGCGATAAAATGATTGGTCGTTTTATTCTGGCAAAAAAACAGGCTGCAGCAATCAACCAGGGCGTATTCAATACCGATAAAATTAATGCCGATACAGGAATAACCAGTAAAGAAATGGTGAGATAACCAGTGAGATAACCAGTGAGATAACCAGGGTAACGGCATACGGTAAAAGGGATAGTTGGCGGTTGTCAATTATCAGTTATCAGTTTCAGTTCGTAGCCATAGAGTTAAAACACAAACTGCCAACTTCACTCAAACCTGCATTTCTACAGGTAAATCTTCATAGAATTCCCGTAACAGAGTCGGCATAAAACGGGCGTTTCAGGTATAATACGCGCCTTTATTTATTATTGAGGATTCCCTGTGCTTGAGTCATATCGCCAACATGTTGCTGAACGTGAAGCGGAAGGTTTGCCGCCGTTAGCGCTTGATGTTAACCAGGTCGTCGAACTGGTTGAGCTGTTTAAAAATTGTCCTGTAGGTGAAGCTGAATTTTTGATGGACTTGCTGGTTAATCGTGTGCCACCGGGCGTGGATCAGGCGGCTTATGTTAAAGCCGCGTTTTTATCGGACGTGGCAAAAGGTAGTACTAAGTGTGATTTAATGGATGCTGTTCGCGCCACTGAAATTCTTGGTACGATGTTGGGCGGTTACAATATTCAACCGTTAATCGATTTACTTGATAATGAAACAACCGCCGATGCTGCCGCTACAGCACTGTCGCACACCTTGCTGATTTACGATGCGTTTCATGATGTCGCAGAAAAATCCAAATTAAATGACGCTGCTGCGCGCGTGATTCGCTCGTGGGCAGATGCAGAGTGGTTTACTTCAAAACCAGAGCTCGCTAAAGAAATCACCGTCACCGTTTATAAAGTGCCGGGCGAAACCAATACGGATGATTTATCACCGGCAACAGAAGCATGGAGCCGACCGGATATTCCATTGCACGCAAAGTCGATGCTCATTACAAAGATGCCTGTAGAAAATGGAAAAGGGCCGCTGGAAATTATCGAAACGCTAAAAGAAAAAGGCTTTCCCGTTGCTTATGTTGGTGATGTTGTTGGTACTGGTTCATCACGAAAATCAGCGATTAATTCTGTGTTGTGGCACATGGGCAACGAGATTCCTTTTGTGCCGAACAAACACGAAGGTGGTGTTGTGCTTGGCGGGAAAATTGCCCCTATCTTTTTTAACACGGCGGAAGATTCGGGTGCGTTGCCCATTGAATGTGATGTTGATTCAATGCAAACCGGCGACGTTATTACTATCCGTCCATTTGATGGCGTGATTGTTAATGAAGCGGGTAATGAAATTTGCCAGTTCAATTTAAATCCTGCAACCATGGCAGACGAAGTACGTGCCAATGGACGCATTCCCTTAATTATCGGTCGTGGTTTAACCGAACGTGCGTGTGATTTTTTAAATGAAAAGCCTTCCGAATTATTTTTAAAACCCGCGCAAGGCAACGATACCGGTAAAGGTTTTACGCAAGCGCAAAAAATTGTTGGTCGCGCCTGCGGTGTTGATGGTATTCGCCCCGGCACTTATTGTGAACCTAAAATGGCGACTGTTGGTTCGCAAGATACCACCGGCGCAATGACACGTGATGAATTAAAAGAACTGGCGTGTTTAGGTTTTTCTGCTGATTTAGTGATGCAAAGCTTTTGTCACACCGCTGCTTACCCAAAACCGGTTGATATAAAACTGCAGCACGAGCTACCTGATTTTATGCAAACCCGTGCCGGTGTTTCTCTACGCCCGGGTGATGGCATTATTCACTCCTGGTTAAACCGCATGATTCTGCCGGACACGGTTGGTACGGGTGGCGACTCACACACACGTTTTCCGATGGGCATTAGTTTTCCCGCAGGCTCTGGCCTGGTAGCATTTGGTGCGGCATTAGGCGTTATGCCGCTGGATATGCCGGAGTCGGTACTGGTGCGTTTTAAAGGTGAAATGCAACCCGGTATTACGCTGCGTGATTTGGTCAATGCGATCCCTTACGTGGCAATTCAAAAAGGTTTATTAACGGTTGAAAAAAAGGGCAAGAAAAATGTTTTCAACGGTCGCGTATTAGAAATAGAAGGTCTGCCAAATTTAAAAGTTGAACAGGCATTTGAATTGTCGGATGCTTCCGCAGAACGTTCTGCTAACGGTTGTACTGTACACCTTGCGAAAGAGCCGATTATTGAATACATTAATTCAAACATTACATTATTGAAATGGATGATCTCTAACGGCTACGAAGATAAACGTACCTTAGAGCGTCGTATTGTTGCAATGCAAATCTGGTTGGAAAATCCTGAATTGATTTCAGCCGACGAGGATGCCGAGTACGCAGAAGTAATCGAAATTGATTTGAATGAAATCAAAGAGCCAATACTCGCTTGTCCGAATGATCCAGATGATGTTAAAACTTTGTCGGATGTTGCTGGCGTAAATATTGATGAAGTCTTTATTGGTTCGTGTATGACAAATATTGGTCATTATCGCGCGGCAGGAAAAGTGCTGGAAAAAGTGAGTAGTTTACCAACACGCATGTGGATTGTGCCGCCAACAAAAATGGACGAACGTCAGCTAAAAGAAGAAGGGCTGTATAATGTTTTTGGTCGTGCCGGTGCGCGTACAGAAATCCCAGGCTGTTCACTTTGCATGGGCAATCAGGCACGTGTTGCTGATAACGCTACTGTGGTTTCAACATCTACACGAAACTTTCCGAATCGATTAGGTGATAATGCTGATGTTTATTTAGCTTCGGCAGAACTTAGTGCAGTAACAGCAACGCTGGGTCGAATCCCAACAATGGCTGAATATTTAGAAAGCGTTAAAGATATAGAACCGATGTCAGCGGATATTTATCGTTATCTCAATTTCCATCTGCTACCAGAGTATCAGCAGGTAGCTGATCAGGTGAAAGTTGAATTAGCCTAATATAGTAGTATTTATCTATGTTAGTGATTGTCGAATACAGACTTGATTAATTTATGTTAAAAACATTAATGTTCATTGCAGTTGGTGGTGCGTTTGGCGCAATGCTGCGGTTTTTATCGCAGGCAACGATTTATGAACTTGTTGGAAAATCATTTCCTTTTGGCACATTGTTTGTCAATGTAGCGGGTTCGTTTTTAATGGGTCTGCTTTCAATTTTTCTGGTAGAAAAATTTAATTTAAGCGCGGAATGGCATCTGGCAATTTTAGTTGGTGTATTGGGTTCGTTTACTACTTTTTCAACTTTCTCATTAGAAACCTTAGTATTATTTGAACAAGGCGATATGTTTAAAGCCATGACAAATATTTTATTAAGTGTTGTGTTGTGTGTTGCGGCTGTTTGGGCAGGCGCGTTTTTTGCGAAACAAATTGTATAAAAAATTATTGCTGCCTCGTTAACTATGAGAGATATGCGGGCAGGGGTCGGAGTCAATTTTACAGGCAATGTTTTTTATAACTGCTTCACATTTAAAAATTGACTCCGACCCCGATGTTACCGATGTTATTAAGAGATTGAAATAAATTATGTTAAATCCAAAACTCATACGCTCTGATTTAAACGCTGTTGCCGAGCAACTTAAAAAACGCAATTTTGAACTTGATGTGGCAGCGTTGGAAAGCCTGGAAGTTAAGCGCAAAGCTTGTCAGGTTGAAACAGAAACATTTCAAAACGAAAGAAATACCAAATCGAAATCAATTGGTAAAGCAAAAGCCGCCGGTGAAGATATTCAGCCATTACTGGATGAAGTTGCCGGTCTCGGCGAAAAACTGGACGCAGCAAAAGCGGCTCTATCTAATGTGCAGCAACAGGTTGATGCAATCATCATGGGCATTCCCAACTTATTGCATGAGTCTGTGCCTGTCGGTAAAGATGAAAACGACAACGTAGAAATTCGTCGCTGGGGTGAGCCAAAGACATTTGATTTTGAAGTGAAAGATCATGTTGCGCTTGGTGAAAAAGGGGGTGCGGTAAACGGTTGGTTAGATTTTGGACTGGACTTTGAAATGGCAAGCAAATTAACCGGCTCGCGTTATGTGGTAATGCACGGACAAATGGCAAAATTGCATCGCGCACTTATTCAGTTTATGTTGGATGTGCATACTAATGAACACGGTTACACCGAAGTATATGTGCCTTACATTGTTAACAGCGAAAGTTTAAAAGGCACAGGTCAGTTGCCCAAGTTTGAAGAAGATTTATTTTGTGTTGATAAAGAAGCAGGGCACTATTTAATTCCAACAGCAGAAGTGCCAGTAACCAATATTGCACGCGATGAAATTTTAGACGCGACTAACTTGCCATTAAAACTTACCTGTCATACACCGTGTTTTCGTTCCGAAGCGGGTTCTTACGGAAAAGATACTCGCGGCATGATTCGTCAGCATCAGTTTGATAAAGTTGAAATGGTGCAAATGGTAACCGCCGACACAGCATGGGATGCATTAGAAGAATTAACGCTACATGCGGAAAGCATTCTGCAAAAACTCGAACTACCGTATCGCACAGTGATTTTGTGCAGTGGCGATGTTGGTTTTTCCGCAGCAAAAACCTATGATCTTGAAGTCTGGTTGCCAGGACAGCAGGCGTATCGTGAAATTTCATCCTGCAGTTGTTGTGGTGATTTTCAGGCAAGAAGAATGCAAGCACGTTGGCGCAACCCAGAAACCGGCAAACCAGAATTGTTGAACACAGTGAATGGTTCGGGGCTGGCGATTGGTCGTACACTGGTTGCCGTGCTGGAAAATTATCAGCAGGCGGATGGCAGTATTTTGATTCCAGAAATATTAAAACCATACATGGGTGGCGTTGAAAAACTACAGGCATAGCTCCATATACATGATTTTATAAACGGACTAAAGTTTAAAATATTTAAAAAAATAAAAATATCATCCGTGAATAACGCGAATAACGCAAAGGTTTAAAAGTAAAAAATTCGCGTCTTTTGCACCCCAAGGGCATTTGTCGCTTTGCTCGGGCACGTTATTCGCGGACTTGTTTTTTTGCTATTTCAGGCAAGTAAATAAATAAGTTAATGAAAAATAAAAAATTATTTCTGGCAAATGAGTCGCAGCAAATTGCTTTGGCAACCACTGTTGCTAAATATCTGAAAACATCATTTATCATGTTGCTAAAAGGTGAACTCGGTGTAGGCAAAACAACCTTTGCCAGAGGATTTATTCAGGCGAGTGGTTTTGATGGTGTGGTAAAAAGTCCTACTTACACATTAGTCGAGCCATATCCTATTAATCACAAACGAATGTGTTACCACTTTGATTTGTACCGGTTAGTAGATCCTGAAGAATTAGAATTTACTGGTGCAAGAGATTATTTTAACAAAAAGGATGTTTGCCTGGTGGAATGGCCAGAAAAAGCGGAAGGATTTTTGCCACCGGCTGACTGGATATGTGATTTAAGTCACTCAAATGAAGGTAGAAATTTACATATTTCGGCGTTGTCAGACAGAGGTAAAAAACTAATGTTACAAGTCTTTTCTAATTTTTAACTATAACAACATTACGTATCTATCTAAAAAATATAAAAAAACACTTGCATTTTTTGTGAATTTTGCCACAATAGTATTATACAAGGTCAACACAATTTAATTAACAGAGCATAGTGGCAGTTGTTTCACTAACAGTGAGGCACCAAAAAAATGGAAACAAATCGTCGAAAATTTCTTAAAAGCATTGCAGGATTAAGTAGTCTGGCAGCTTCTGCTGTGCCAAGTTTTGTGTCGGCAGCAGCGTCTAATGCTAGCGTTCAAGATATACGTCTTTCTAAAAATAAAAATTATATTCGCCTAGTTTTTGACCTCGACGGTATAGCTGACCATTCTATTTTTACATTGCATAATCCTGAGCGTGTTGTGCTGGACATAAAAAAAGCCAAAATGCCGTACGGTATGGTTGACCAAATACAGGCAAATTCACTGTTTCGTAGCATTCGCAGTGGTGTTAGAAATGGCAAAGATTTGCGCGTTGTTTTTGATCTTAGTAAAGAGGTTTCGCCACGTAGTTTTCTATTAGCGCCATCTGGGCAATCAGGTCATCGTTTAGTTATCGATTTGCATAACAAAAAAGGCAAGTTAGCAGCAGTCAAACATTCCAGTAAAAAATCTAACAAGCGTGATGTCATCATTGCTATTGATGCGGGGCACGGTGGTAGAGATCCCGGTGCAACAGGGCGTTCTGGCACACGTGAGAAAATAATTACATTACAAATTGCCAAGCGGCTGGAAAAAAACATTAATGCTCAGCGTGGTATGAAAGCCGTGCTTGTTCGCAAGAATGATCGCTACATGCGCTTGCGTGAGCGTATAAAAAAAGCGCGTGATTATCATGCAGACATGATGATTTCATTGCATGCCGATTCGTTCCCGGATCCACGTGCGCGTGGTTCATCAATTTACGCATTGTCCGTTGACGGTGCGAGTTCTGAAACTGCAAGAATGCTTGCCGAAAAAGAAAACGCGACAGATTTATTGTTTGGTGATTTTGATTTAGCTGTCGAAGATAAAATGGTAAAGGAAGTGCTATTTGATTTATCGCTAACCGGTACCATTGAATCAAGTTTGGACATTGGTGGCGAAATCATCGGTCAGCTAAAATCGGTCAACCGTGTGCATAAGAAAAAGGTACAGCAAGCTGGTTTTGCCGTATTGAAAGCACCAAACATTCCATCGGTTTTATTAGAAACAGCATTTATTTCTAATCCCAGAGAAGAGAAAAAATTGCGCAGCGCAGCACATCAAAAGAAAGTTGCAAAAGCTATTACGCGGGGTGTGAATAAATACTTTTCACGTAAAGCACCGCCGGGCACCTGGTTGGCAACTTCAGAATGTGAATATGCGGTATGTGATGGCGAAAGCATCGCAATGGTTGCTGAAAAAAATAATGTTATCGAATCAGATTTGCGTGCCCGTAATGGCTTATACGCTGATAACCTGTTGGCAGGACAGGTGATTAAAATTCCAGTGAGTTAGATATATAAAAAATAATAATAAAAACAACTCGCGGATATACTGCTAATGGCCCTTTTTAGGGTCATTTTTTTATTCTATCGTTTCATCCAGAATGGCAAGGCTCTCTAATAGGGTGATGGCATTATGGCTTTTATTTTTCTATGGTTTTGTTGAGATTATGACAATTATTAATAAAGGTGCCCTTTATTAGTTGTTCGGTTTCCTCCCAAAAATGCTTAAAGTGATAAGGAAGCAGAAACTATGACCATGTTTAGGCATATTTTTGCATTTTCCCCCAAATTTATTTGCAAGTTGTAATGCTCTTGAGGTTATTGGCCGCATTGCAAAAAATAGTGTCATAGAACTGACGGTTTTGTCAGTTTTTGACATGAAATATAATCATTTTATTTATTTGTTTTTCTTTGATATTCACTGACTTAGCGTCTATTTTATAGTTATTGCTATTGCTCTACAAAACATTACAAAATATAGCTAAAGTTTTTAAAAATAATAAAAATTATCAAATCTAAATGCTACTAAATTCGTAGTTCGTCAGATACTAACCTAGCATCTTAAATGGTTTTAAATTTTTTCACTGCTTTCTTATCAATTCTATTTTTATGCGAGTGACGCTATTTTGCTTTTACATCACAATAATTTATTGCTGCCTTACACTTTTAATTTCGCAAGGATGTTTTGTAAAAAACATTTGCCGCTTAAAATTTTATCGCCTACAAAAACAGCTATTTTTTTTGGTTTTATTTTTTCTCTTCTAACATCAACAAATATTCTCGCTGCAGCGGGTGATAGCATTACTAACATCGCAACGATTAATTATGATATTGCAGGCATAGCCGGATCAAGTAATGCTTCAGTGAGTTTTATTGAAGACCGCCGAGTTAACTTTCTTGTTACAGAGTCCAATGGCAGTGCGGTACCTGTTATTAGCGATATGAACAATGCGGTTATGCAATTTACTATTACTAATAACGGTAACATTGTCCATGATTTCTTAGTCGCTGCGGTTAACGCTTCACCAAACCCTTTTACAACAGTTGCTGATAATTTTGATCCGTTAGCTGGTACCGTTAACGTTTTTGCTGAGAGTGGTGTCACGCCCGGTTATCAAGTTGTTGAAGATACTGCCGTGTTCATTGATGAACTCGCAGCAAATGCATCGCGTGATGTTTATATTGTTGCCGATATGCCAACAAGAGCGGTAGGTGATGATGCAGCGCTGGCATTAGTTGCACAAGCAGCAGAAGGTGGTGTAGCAGGCGTAGAAGGTACTGCAATAAATGCTGACGATAATGGCAATGTCAGCCCCGCTGGTTTATTCAGTAATGGTTTAACCAATATGCCTGCCGGTACAGTAAATACAGTTCCTGATTCACCGTTGACGATGGAAACCGTTTTTAACGATCCTGTAGGTTTGAATCTTGAAGATGTTAGTACTGATGGTGTGCAGGATGTCGTAAGCAATGGGCAGCATGCTGATGCGGGTGCGTACGAAGTAATATCACCAGTTAATGTTTTAAAAGCAGTCACCGTCATTGATACTGTGGGTGGCATTGATCCGCATCCTGGTGCAACGTTGCGCTATCAACTGACGGTGACTGTTTCAGGAAATGTTGCTGTTGATAATCTTATTATCACTGATGTGATTCCCGTCAATACAACTTATACCGATGCTTCGATTTTATTGAATGGTGTTGCACAAACCGATGCAAATGATGCACCGGTAGATTATTCGCGCGCGATTGATATTTTGAGCAAACCGGTAGTGTCGATTGAAATTGATTTAAGTCAGGGTAATGTTGTGTCTGTAGCGCCCGGTATAACCAATGTAATTATTTTTGAAGTAACCATTAACTGAGGATAAAAAAATGAAAATCATAAAGAAGACCATAACGAAAAATATCGTTAAAGCAATTTTAATTTCTGTGTTCGCAATTTTTTCTGCAACAAACGTGCATGCTGAAGATGGCGCCATTCGATTTAGCAACAATGCGTTTAAACAAGTTATTTCAAAAGATGCTGGTGGTTTAACAAAATATGATTATGTTGAACCAGGACTAGTACTACCAAAGGATGTGATTCTGTATGAAATTGTTTTTGAAAATATAAGCAAACAGCCTGTTTCCAATATTGTTGTTAATAACCCTATTGCAAATAATTCAATTTATCGCAGCAGTTCGGCAACAGGTGAGGCAACAGAAATAACTTTTTCTGTTGACGGTAAAGATTTTGCTTCGGCGGATGCGCTAACCATAAAAGATAAAACAGGAAAAGTGTGGCAAGCGAAGCCGGAAGACTATGTCGCGATTCGCTGGCTTTATAAAAAAGAACTAAAGCCCGGCGAAAAATCCAAAGTCACTTATAAAACCACCATTAAGTTAGCTACAGGAATGTAGTGTATGCAGATTTTGCAGGAGCAAAAATCTGTGAATAGTAAAAAGGTAAAAAACTTATGCGAAGTAATACTCGACAATTCGATTGTAATTCATGGCTCATTTTCACTGGGCCAATTGTCGTTTTTGCGCATAAGAAAAATGTCATGAAAAATACAACAAAAATAGCGGCAGGTCATGCTTCTGCATATAGCAGGGACGGGCCAATTATTTTCCACATGCGTGACGGGCCGCCACATGTTACCGGCCCGCCAGGTGGAACTGATTCGCCACGATTCACAAGTGAATCAGGTCCACCAAAAACAACCGGCCCGCCGATGGAATGGCTGGCTAGAAAAAAATCTTTAAAGAAACATTGAAAATAAATTTTAAAAATTTAAAAGGAAAAACTTAAACATTAAAAATCTCATAGAGATTTACTAGAGGAAAACATAATGAAAACAAGTAAACGAAACAAGCTATTAGGCTTGGCATTAGCAGGTGGTTTTAGCCTGTTTAGTGCAACAAACGTGAATGCTGCAGCTGGTGATACTATCTCCAACTTTGCAACATTAAATTACACTGTTGGCGGTGCAGCTCAAACCGGCATTGAGTCGGGCACTGGTCTCGGCAATTCGGTACCAGGTGTGGGTAATGGTAATACTACGGACTTCGTTGAAGATCGTGTCGTTAACTTTACCGTTGTTCGAGGCGGTGCAACAGGTGATGCAGTTCCTGGTGGTCTTTTGCAGCCAGTAACATTCACCTTAACCAATAATGGTAATGCACCGCAGGGCTTTTTATTAAAAGGTCTAAACAATGCCGATGGCACAGCAGACCCATTTGGTGGAACAGTTGATGAATTTGATGCAACATTGGTTGAAACTTTTGTTGAGGATGGCACAACACTGGGGTTCCAACCACTTGAAGATACGGTCGCTTTTGTTGCTACTTTAGCAGCAGCTGCATCGGTAGATGTTTATGTGGTCTCAACAATGCCGCAGAATGATTCGGGAGGTAATCCTCTTGTTAATACAAATGTGGCAGTAATGTCATTAATTGCACAAGCGGCAATTAATGGTAGTACGGGTATTGCAGGTGATGCCGTTGTTGCAGATGATAATCAGAACACTAGTCCTGGTGGTACAGGGTTTACTAATGGTGGAGCCAATGTTACCGCAGGTGCTGCAGGTCCTGTGACACCGGATGATCCGACAACTGAAGAAGTTGTGTTCGGTGAAGCTGTTGGTACGCTAGATGGTGTCGGTGGAGTCGATGTTGCAAGTAATGCGCAGCACTCAGATGATAGTTCTTACACGATTGCAACTGCCGCTTTAAATGTAACCAAGGCATCTGTTGCATGGTGGGATCCAGTGAATTTAAATGTGAATCCTAAGTCATTCCCAACGGCTTATGTTCGCTATACGATAACGATCGAAAACACTGGCACTGTCGCTGCAGATTTGACAACACTCTCTGATACATTGGCAGCAACGCTGGCACTTGATCCAGATTTGGGTGATGGAACAGCGGCTAATGCAGCAACTAATGCAGTAGGTGATTCGTTCCGAGTAATACATGTTGATAATGCGGTCACTAACTTCTGTACGGGTGTATCTGATGCGGATGGCTGTACTATTGCTGGTGGTGTAATCACTATTGACATCAATGCTGTGATGGGTGGCGCACCAAATGCTCAATTGGCTGCAAATGAGTCCTTAACGATTGAATTTAACGTAATCGTTCAGTAGTCATGGAAGATTAGTAGAGTCATGTTGCAACAATTGTTACACACAATGCGAACCTGTTTTGGTCTTATGACCAGAACAGGTTTTGCTGTGCATGCAATTTTTGCGCTGACTTTTGCGAACAAAGAGATGAACTGTGTGCCTGCTTGTAACTTTGGCCATGCAGTCCATCTTCCACAAAACATTCAGCAGAAAAATTTATTGAATGTTTTGTGGAAGGTGCCTTCTCTATTTTCATTTATATTGTTATTCATTATTTTATTAACCGCATCATTTAATGCTAAAGCGGTGCCGCCGGGTACACAGATTGATAATGTAGCAATAGCCAGCTTTAGTTTTTCGGGTGTTAACAGTTCAGTTAACAGTAATACTGAGTCGATTTTGACGACAATTATACAAACACCATCGTCAATCATATTGTATCAATATGATACAACTGGTAGTAGTACATTTACGCCAACGGTTGTTACTCAAAATGCCACTAGTGGACCACCGGGAAATGGATTTATTGTTTCTGCCGATCCTGCTGTGCCAATTGCTGGCGGTACGCCAAACGTATTAACATCTACTGATTCACAACCATTAAATATTGCTAGTTTGTATTCAACTGGTGAGCCAATATTTATACAAGTCGATGATAAAGACCAGAGTTTGGATTCTACCGTTCGAGAAACAGTCCGTGTTGTTGTTACCAGTTCAACGGGTGACGAAGAAGAGCTGATATTGATGGAAACCGGCGTTGATACCGGTGTTTTCATTGGTTATGTGCAGTCAACATCAATAGCTGTTGCACCTTATGATGGTTTGTTAAGTTTAGGTGCAGAGACAAGCCTTACTGTCCAGTACACGGATCAATTTGATCCGTCCGATACAAGCACGGGTGGTTCCTTAGTTGATCCGTATGGAAAAGTTTTCAGCAGCCTTGATGGTGCTGTTCTTGATGGTGCGATTGTTAGTATTTTGGATACAAATGGTAACCTCGCACCTGTTTTTGGTGATGATGGTGTCAGTACCTATGCTAACCCTGTTACCACTGGTGGCAGTGTTACCGATAGTGGTGGTACTGTTTATAATTTCCCCGCAGGTACATATCGCTTCCCACGCATGATGCCTGGAAATTATCGACTTGTTGTTATACCACCAGCAAGTTTTCAGGGGCCATCAACCGCAAGCATTAACGATTTGCAAATATTACCGGGCGCACCATATGCGCTTGACGCTAATGCTTCGTACGCGGAATTATTCGTATTACAGCCTGGGCCGCCACTAAATGTTGATATTCCACTTGATGCTTTAACATCGTATTTGGTGATTGAAAAATCAGTGTCAAAAGATACCGCAGCAGTTGGTGATTTTCTGCAATACACATTAACGCTAAGCAATACAGATTCTGTAACCGTCGCAAATAATGTTGTTATTACTGATACATTGCCGGTAGGTTTACGTTACCAAAAGTCATCTGTGAGGTATGACGGTGCCCCAGGTATTGAGCCGCAAGTATCAAGTGATGGACGTACACTTCGTTTCCCAATTTCTAATGTGCAACCAGGCGCGTCGGTACAGGTGAAGTATGTAACAGAAATAAGTGTTGGCACAAAATTAGGTAAAGCGGTTAACAGTGTAATTGCATTGGACGACCGTGGCACACAATCTAACACCGCTGTTGCCGGCATAACTGTTACAGAAGATTTATTTGCCAGCAGAAGTTTTATTGCTGGTCGCGTTATTGTTGGCGAATGTGATGAAAATGGCGCAATAACTAATCCAGGTTTATCGTCAGTACGAGTATTTATGGAAGATGGGAAATATGCGGCAACAGATGAAAATGGTCGCTTTCATTTTGAAGGCATAAAACCGGGTACGCACATTGTTCAAGTTGATAAGGCAAGCATTCCTGATAATTTAGAAATTATTGATTGTGTGAAAAACACACGTTTTTCTGGCACGTCTTATTCGCAATTTATTGATGTTCAAGGCGGTACATTATGGCGCACTAACTTTTATGTACGCGAGAAAAAAGCGATTACAGATACCACGACATTATTTATTCAAACAGAATTAAATGAAGAAGATATTAAATATACTATTGAAATGGCGAATGGTGAAATTTCAGTTAAAAATTATCGCTTAATCATCAATCTGCCTGAAGGTATTGAATATGACAAAAATAGCAGCGTGCTTGATGGTGCAGAAATTAATGAGCCGTACGTAAATGAAAACATGGTTATTTATCGCCTGGGTGATTTGGGTAATAACTGGGAAAAACAATTAAAATTCCGGGGGCGCATTAAACAACGTGCCGATGGCGATTTAATAACAACAGCTGTTGTTATGTTAGATACAGACGCTAAAAAGAATATACGTTCAACGCCAATTAAAAATAAATTGTTAGTGTCACGTGTACGCGCTGAAAATAAAGAAATGATATACGAGGCACGTTTTGAACCAATGGGTACAAACCTGTCACCTGCAAGCAAAAAAGATATTCGTAAAGCAGTTAACGATTTGGGTAAAGTTGATATAACACATAATAAAGTCACCGGTTATTCAGATAATTTACCTGTCAAAGAACGCAGTGCCTGGGTGTATGGAGACAATGTGGAAATGTCAAAAGAAAGAGCAAAAGCTGTTGGTGATTTTTTAGTTAATGATTTAAATGTCGATGAGGAAACAATTGAAATTAAAGGCGCAGGTGCTTCTAATCCAATGGCAGAGAATAATACAGAAGAAGGCAGGGCGCTTAATCGTCGCGCTGAGTTGGTTGTTAGTACCAGTGAAGTTGTTGCACCCGGTAAAGTTGAAATGGTGACATCAGAAAGCGAAGTGAGTGAGATTGTACTGGAGGGTCAACCAGAATTTAAAATTGAAAAACTAATAGAAGCACCACCCGTTACTGAGCAATTAGATATCAGCACGTTTGATGAATTTTGGATTAAAGAAGCAACGCCCGGTTATGAGTGGTTAATGCCAAGCGCTAATTATTCACCTTCTTCACCAACAGTGAATGTCGCCATAAAACACAAACTTTCTGAGCAGTTTGAAATGAAATTTAATGGTGAGCCAATAAATCCATTATTTTATTTTGGCATGATCAAAAACAAGTCGGGTACAGTCGCGCGAAGTTATTGGCAAGGTGTGCATTTAAATAAAGGCAAAAATCGCTTCGACTTTATTGTTAAAGATAAAGAAGGAAAAGTTATTAAAACAATGACGAGAGACATTGTGTTTGCCGGCATTCCTGTCAGAGCAGAATTAGATATCGAACACTCTCGCTTAATTGCAGATGGTCGTAATTTCCCCGTTGTTGCTGTTCGTGTTTATGACAAAGATGGTAACTTTGCACGCCCTGGTTCGCGCGGAAAATACACACTATCAAAGCCTTATTTACCGCAACAATTAGTAGAAGCTTTGCAAGTAAACCGCCTTTCTGGTTTAAATAAACAAAAACCAGAATATGTTGTTGGTCAAAACGGTATTGCTTATATCGTATTAGAGCCAACAACCGTTACCGGTAAATTAGAAATTGAAATGCCATTTAATGGTCGTAAACGTTCTTTAATTAAAACCTGGATGCAACCAGAAGTGCGTGACTGGATTATGGTTGGTTTGGCAGAAGGTACAGTGGGTTACAATTCTGTTTCCGGCAATAAAGAAGCGCTTAATGCCAACGATATAAATGATGAATTTTATAACGAAGGGAAGGTTGCTTTTTACGCAAAAGGCAAAGTGAAAGGCGATTGGTTGTTAACAACGTCTTATGACACATCTAAACAAACCGTTGCGGGTGATAACCGTGTTAACCAGTTAATTAATCCAAACACGTATTACACAATTTACGGCGATAATTCACGTCAGCGTTACGATGCATCAAGTGCCAAGAAATTATATATAAAAATTGAACGTCAACAGTTCTATGCTTTGTTCGGTGATATGAATACTGGTTTGAGTATTACCGAGTTATCAAAATTCCAGCGTAATATGACCGGTGTGAAATCAGAATTTGATAATGGCAAATATGCCTACACCGCATTTGCTGCAGAAAATGTTAATAACTTTATTAAAGATGAAATACCGGGCGAAGGTATTTCTGGTTTGTATCGTTTAAGCGGTAAAAATATTGTTATTAATAGTGACACGATTGTCATTGAAACACGTGATCGTTTCCGCAGTGAAATAATAATTAAAACAGAAACCATGCGCCGTTATCTTGATTACAGTATTGATTATAGCGACGGCACTATTTTCTTCCGTCGTCCAATTGCCAGCCGTGATGATAAATTTAACCCGATATTTATTGTTGCCGATTATGAAGTCGAAGCGCCAGTAACGGGTGAAATTACAGCCGGTGGTCGTGGTGCAGTAAGATTTAATGACGGCAAAATTGAATTAGGCGGAACCGCTGTGCGCGATGCAACTTATTTGAATGAAGGCGATTTAATTGGTGCTGATGCACGTATTGAAATCAATTCCCAAACAGAAATTAGATTGGAAGCAGCAACCACAGATGTCTCTTCAGGTACAAAAGATTTGAGTGGTTCAGCTTATAGTGCAGAAATTGTCCATGGTGGTGATGACTTAAGGGTTAGAGCATATGCAGTGCAACAAGACCCTGACTTTGGTTTGGGTCAACAATCGATTAGTCAGAAAGGCACACGTAAATACGGTGCAGATGCGAACTATCGATTGAATCAGACAGTAACGCTTGATGGTACAGTGTACCGTGAAAACAATCTTATTACCGGTGCAAAAAGAGATGTTGCTCAAGCCAATGTTATTTATAGTAATCGTGACTACACACTAAACGCCGGTACATTACTTGCTCGTGATAGATTTTCATTAGGCGAAAAAAATGCTTCAAACCTACTGACTTTAGGCGCAAGCAAAAGCTTTTTGCAAGACACTGTGAAGCTTCGTAGTAACGCAGAAATTGCAGTGAACTCAGCCAATGCAAATTCAGATTATCCGTCACGATTTATTGTAGGCGCAGATTATTTTATTACACCAAAAGTTAATTTGTTTGCAGAAAATGAATGGACCGTTGGCGGCGCACAAGATACGCAAATGACACGCGCTGGTGTGCGTGCAACACCGTGGACAAACGCGCAAGTAAATACCGCGGTAAATCAGGAAACACGCGAAAATGGTGTTCGCTCTTTTGCAACCTTAGGTTTAGTGCAATCATTCCCAATTAATAAACGTTGGAGCGGTGATGTTACCTTTGATCGTGCAACAACACTTCGTACACCGGGTGCAAAACCGTTTAACGATAATGTTCCCATCGCGCAAGGCACAGCCAATAACGACTTTACTGCAATTTCTGCCGGCACAACTTATAAAGCAGAAACATACACTTTAAATAATCGTGTTGAATTACGCACCGCACAACTTGAAGACAAGTTAGGTTTAATTGTTAACTGGGAAAGAAATCTAAAAGGCGGCATCGGTTATTCTGCAACAACAAAATTATTTAGAACCGACCGTACTGACAATAGCGAATTACTTAATGGCGACATACGTTTCTCTGTCGCTTATCGTCCGTTGCAATCACGTTGGATAGTATTGAATCGCCTTGATTTTAAATTTGATTCAAGCACTGACATTATTGGTATTAAAACACGTCAACGTAAATTGATTGAAAACTTAACCTCAAACTTTTTGATTGATAATAGAAATCAAATATCCTTTAATTTTGGTCTGAAATATGTGATAGACACCTTCGGTAAAGACGAATACAGCAGTGTCACTAATTTGTTAGGCACTGAATACCGTCATGACCTTAGCGACAAGTTTGATGTTGGTGTTCATGCAAACTCATACTACTCTGCTAATTCTTCAACAATGAAATATTCTACCGGCGTATCATTTGGTTGGAATATGATGCGTAATATCTGGTTAAGCATCGGCTACAACTTTGATGGTTTCCAAGATCGTGATTTCTCAGCAGCAGGTTACACCGCCGCCGGTCCTTACATTCGTTTCCGTATGAAGTTTGATCAAGATACGGTAGATGAAGTTAAAGATTGGATGAGATAATCAGCAGACCATCGGTTCCATGCTTCAGGCCACGCAGAGGGTGTAATCAATTAATAGAGGTGCCCTTAAGAGAGTAAGCGTTGACTTAAATAATTAAACGTGCTTATACTCAACACTCAAATTTCTAGTTTAGTTTGCATTTATTTAAAGATATATCATTATGAAACGAAACAGCATTTATGCAGTTATTATTAGTTGTTTACTTTGGGCGCAGCAAGGTAGTGCGTTAACGCTCTCACTTTCTCCAAACTCTCAAATCATAGCGCCATCAGGTATTGCTACGGTTGACCTTGTTGCATCTGATTTGGGTAATTTTGTAGCGCCCACGGTTGGAGCCTTTTCCATAGAAATCCTTTTTGATGAAAGTATTATTGCTTTTGATTCTGTTGAATATGGTGCGCTTCTTGGAAACCCAATGAATTTATTTGAAACGGATATTATTACTACGGTAAACCCAGACTCAGTCGAGCTTGACGAATTTTCCTTTCTTGCTGATTTTGAACTGGATGCGCTTCAACCAGAAACCTTTACGTTAGCAACGTTGACATTCTCCGGTCTTTTATCTGGGGTCAGCTTTCTCGATTTTGGTTTTATTGATGTGAGCGATGCGGTGGGATTTACACTTACTCCTTCATCACTAACACCGAGTGAAATAACGGTAACTGCGGTGCCACTGCCTGG
>UOFD01000071.1_pt1 | contig 18978 bp, 20 predicted proteins | sample 1990101 | NCBI WGS metagenome assembly UOFD01 (sample SAMEA4728526, study PRJEB27164) | hydrothermal vent metagenome | biome: marine basaltic hydrothermal vent biome; feature: marine hydrothermal vent; material: mineral | place: Pacific Ocean | collected 2011-06-14/2011-07-23 | depth 1741 m | reverse complement strand
TGTGCAGCTAAATTAGAGTGTACTTAAAAATAGCTGCACCAAGAAAAACAAACGTTATCTAGGGGTAACTTTTTCTTTTAAACAATTAATATTTTACCCGGGGTGTTAATTTTATATGCAATACAACAGTGTATTAGATGGATGGCAGGAAATCCATAATATATGGACATCTACATTTTACCTATATATTGAATATAACCGACCAAATTCATAACTGGGAGTCTCTAATTAATTAGCTTTCTGTCATTCTAAGCATTAGCGAAGAATTTTGAATTACCACGGTATTAATAGGTTGTGGAGAATAAGATTTTTCGGCTTTGCTCAAAATGGCATTAAGCAGAGGCTCCCTGATGGTTTACAGGGAAACCACCTCCCTTGCAACGCGTGGATTTTTGACTTTGGCTTTTCCACCTTTACCAGGTAAAAAAACACTCAAACACATACATTCATGTAAAATCACTTCCAATTTGAAAACCATCTAGAAAATTCCATGTTCGGCAATAACAAAAATGAATTGCGGCAAGTTTACCTCACCTGCTGGCAACTGAAAAACAACAAACTGCCGATGGATCCAATGCAAGAAGTGGTTGGCACCATTGTTGAAATGCATCCTGAATATCATCAATTACTGGAAAATGAGGAGAGTGTTGATAAAGATTTTTCTGCAGACACTGGTGAGAGCAATCCTTTTCTACATATGAGTATGCATATCGCTTTGCACGAACAGATTAGCACTAATCGCCCGGATGGTATTAATGACTGCTACCAGAAATTATGTTTGCTGCATGGCGGGCCACACGATGCTGAACATGCCATGATGGAATGTCTCGGTGAAGCTCTTTGGCTGGCGCAACGTAACAAAACTACACCCAACGAAAACGCTTATTTGGATTGCCTCAAAAAATTAAGTGCAAAATAACGCTAAATTCACCATTAATTTACGATTTTTTAAAAAAAACTGCTGAACTATGCAAAAATCCCATTGTCTTTGAATGCGATAACATTGTAGACTCAGTCACCCTTTATTGGTGATGATAAGAACGACTACTAATTTTTTAAAAACTTTTGGAGAAATTTTAATGAAAAACACTATAAAAAAATCACTATCTGTTGCACTAGGCACAACTTTTGTTGCGGCAATGTCAGCTTCACCTGTAGTAAACGCTGATGCTAATCCTTTTGGCATGCAAAATCTGGAAAGCGGTTACATGCAAGTTGCTGAAGGCAAATGTGGTGAAGGCAAATGCGGTGGCGACAAAGGCGACGGCAAAGGCAAAAAAGAAGGTAAGTGTGGTGAAGGTAAATGTGGCGGTGACAAAGGTCACAAAGATCATAAAGATCACAAAGATGGCGAAGGTAAAGCTAAAAAAGAAGGCAAATGTGGTGAAGGCAAATGTGGCGGTAAGAAGTAAGCCTGCCAAGAGCTAACAAGCCTAAGTAAAAAAGCCTCGATTTTCGAGGCTTTTTTATTGCAAGGTTTTTCGCTTTTTATACGACAAGCCAAATACTTATATAGCCTTCGCTGCACAGCGCTTGGTATCAAACAACAATACATATAGGAATAAAAATGTTTCCCAATGAATCTTTTGGTCTTGAAGTACTAGGCTGGCTAGCAACTATTTTTGTTTTTTCATTTGGTGTTTTCATTCTTTTTCTTATCGGTGTTTATATTGCCGATGTGACACAAACCAAGCAGGCAGTCAGACGAAACTACCCCATCATTGGGCACCTACGCTATTATTTTGAGCACATTGGCACTTTTTTCCGTCAATATTTTTTTACCATGGATCGTGAAGAAATGCCTTTTAACCGAGCACAACGCTCATGGGTTTATCGTGCTGCAAAAGACATCGACAATACTGTAGCTTTCGGTTCAACACGCGATTTAAGACCCAGCGGCTCCATACTTTTCGTCAATACCGCTTTTCCTACTCTCGGCAAAGATGCGGTTAACGGCAAACCTGTAATCATTGGCAACAAATCCGCGACTAAACCCTTTACCGCTCATTCATTTTTTAATATTTCCGGTATGAGTTATGGTGCAATTTCAAAACCGGCGATTCAGGCACTATCTTATGGTGCAAAAAAGGCTAACGCCTGGATAAATACAGGTGAAGGCGGATTATCGCCTTACCATTTAGAAGGCGGTGCAGACATTGTTTTCCAAATAGGCACTGCAAAATATGGCGTACGCGATAAAGACGGCAATCTTTCCAATGAAAAGTTACGTGAAGTAGCGGCGCATGAAACAGTGCGTATGTTCGAAATTAAAATATCACAGGGAGCCAAACCCGGTAAAGGTGGTATTTTACCCGGCATAAAAATCAGTAAACAAATTGCAGATATTCGCGGCATACCTGCAGGCGAAGATTCCATCAGCCCTAATCGCCACCCTGAAATTGAAAACAACGAAAATTTAATCGACATGATAAACCATGTACGAAAGGTCACCGGTAAACCTGTTGGCTTTAAAGCCGTTATTGGCGACAAAACCTGGATAGGTGAATTTCTTGCTGCCGTCAATAAACGTGGTAAAGAAACCGCACCCGATTTCATAACCATTGATAGTGCTGACGGCGGTACGGGTGCAGCGCCCATGAGCCTAATTGATTACGTAGGCATGCCTATTAATGAAAGCTTGCCACTCGTTATCGATAAAATTTGCGAAGCTGGCTTGCGAGAGCGCATTAAAGTGATTGCATCAGGAAAACTGATCAACCCAGCCGAAGTTGCCTGGGCACTCTGCGTAGGCGCTGACTTTATTACCTCTGCACGCGGTTTCATGTTCTCGCTAGGCTGCATTCAAGCATTACAGTGCCATCAAAACACCTGCCCCACAGGTATTACAACGCATGATAAAAAATTACAACGCGGCCTGGTCGCCGAGCAAAAATCTAGCCGCATCGCCAACTATATTAAAAATATTAACTACGAAGTCGGCATTATTGCGCACTCTTGCGGTGTACATCAACCACGTGAGCTTGGTCGTCGGCACGCACGTATTGTGCAGGAGAATGGTACATCAACTATGCTTGCTGACATCTATCCAGACAAGACACCAAAAGCATAAAATGCATACTATCTTATAGAAGAGAGCTTTCTTCAGCGTTTATTACCTACCTTTATGAACTATAATGGTCGTCGCACGGTCACATCAACAACCAAATTTCAACTACAACAAATCTCTTAATAAATATTCAAGGGTCATAAAACCATGAACAAACTAATATCTTTAGGCTGTAAAGCACAGTCGCTTCTTAATGCCACTCGCGCAGTTGATTTTCTCGGTCCGCTCGCACTTCGTTTGTATTTAGTGCCTATTTTTTGGATGGCAGGTAGCAAAAAATTGGCTGATATCGAAAGTACTGCTGCTTGGTTTGGCGACCCAGATTGGGGACTTGGCTTGCCCTTCCCCGAATTAATGGCATGGATGGCATCACTCACAGAAGCCGGTGGCGCAATTATGCTGTTCTTTGGCATTGGCGTACGCTGGATTTCTATTCCACTATTAGTCACCATGATTGTTGCTGCGGTTACCGTACATTTACAAAATGGCTGGTTGGCAATTGCCGAAGGTTCTGGTTTTTTTGCCTCTGAGCGAACAGCCGGTGCTGTCGAACGCCTTAGCGCCGCAAAAGATGTTTTGCGTGAAAATGCTAACTACGACTGGTTAACTGAAAATGGTAGCATCGTCATATTAAACAATGGTATTGAGTTTGCGGCAACTTATTCCATTATGTTATTAGTACTGTTTTTTGTTGGTCCTGGCAAAGCCAGTATCGACCACTTAATCAGCAAGCAATTTAACCAGTGCAACTAAAGCAGCTAATACAACTAGCGTTTTAAAAAGATAGCACCATGAGTAAGCAAGCATGAGTAAACAACAATATCCAGTTTCTGGCGCGGGCTTGGGACTACGCAGAGAAAAAATAGATGAAATGCTAGAGACGATACAAGAGAGCAATCTATCACCCGTCAATTTCATGGAAGTTGCACCAGAAAACTGGATACGCGTTGGCGGTACCTTTGGTAAAAAGTTTCGTCAGTTCACTGAAAAATATGACTTCATGTGCCACGGCCTATCGCTATCGATAGGCAGCCCTGCACCACTCGATGAAGACTTCGTCAAAGACATTGGCGAATTTATGAAAATTCATAACATCAAACATTATTCTGAGCATTTAACTTATTGTTCGGACGATGCTCACTTGTACGACTTACTGCCAATCCCCTTTACCGAAGAAGCGGTGCATTACGTGGCTAAACGTATTCGCCGCGTGCAAGATATTTTACAGCAAGAAATTTCCATGGAAAATGCGTCGTATTACACGCCAGCACCGGGCAAAGAAATGGAAGAAATTGAATTTTTGAATGCGGTACTTGATGAAGCAGATTGTGGTTTTTTGCTTGATGTAAATAATATTTATGTAAATTCGGTTAACCATCGTTACGACCCCATCGAATTTTTAAAACAGCTTCCCGCACAGCGAATTCGTTATGCACACATTGCGGGACACTATAATGAAGATGAAGATTTAATTATTGATACTCATGGCGCAGATGTCATTGACCCTGTTTGGGAAATTTTAGAACAAGCTTATCAACACTTTGGTGTTTTCCCGACATTATTGGAACGTGACTTTAATATCCCAGCAATACCTGCGTTATTAAATGAAGTAAAACAAATTGCCACCGCACAAAACAAATGGCAGGACGTGCAACCTTCTGTAGAATCTAGCGCTGCTCATAAAACAGCATAGGTATAAATTAAATGACCTTGCCTGCATTCAAACAACACCAATACGAATTCACTGCACATATTCGAGACCCAAAAAATAAAATAATACCTGACGGTATTGAAGATCGTCGCATGAACGTTTACCGGGAATTGTTGTATAACAATATCGAAGGTTTTATTGCCAGTGGTTTTCCTGTTTTACGCAGTATTTATAATGATGAGAACTGGCACACAATGGTGCGCGATTTTTTCGCCAAACATCAAAGCCATACTCCCTACTTTCTGGAAATTTCTCAGGAATTTATTGCTTACCTGGAAAATGAAAGGCAGGCAGATGAAAATGACCCCGCTGGTTTAATCGAACTGGCACATTATGAATGGGTGGAGTTAGCACTTCATATTTCGGAAGAAAACATAAGCATGGATGGCATCGATGCTAATGGTGATTTATTAAACCAATGCCCAGTATTTTCTCCGTTGGCATGGCCGCTGGTTTACCAATTTCCAGTACACACCATGGGTGCCGATAATTTACCTGAAAACCCGCCAGAGCAACCAAGTTATCTTGTGGTTTATCGCAATAGAAATGACAAAGTAAAATTTCTGGAAATTAACCCCGTCACTGCGCGTTTAATTGGTTTGTTGCAAGAAAATACGTCTTACACCGGTCTTACGGCTATCGAACACATTGCAAAAGAAATGAAGCACCCTAATCCGGATATTGTAAAACAGGGAGGGTTCACCGCACTACAGGAACTGCAACAATACGGAATTATTTTGGGCACTCAAAAAGCACTATGAAAACAAGCTTAGCGCTACTTTTAGTGAGCGCTAATTTAGCCGCATGTAGTCAACAAAATTGGTATCAAGGTGCGCAATCAGCTCAAACAGCACACTGCTATTCCTGTAAAATCCATCCCTGATTATTTAAATATTTGTTGCCACCAGCGCTGACGATTTTTTGGTGGGTTTAGCGCTTCTTCAAGTTCAACCGGTGGAATTCTGGATAAAATCCATCCCGGCAATGGTGGATTATCACTGTAACCACAACTAACGCCGAGGTTACTAGGGTCAAAAATTTTAACAAATTCTGGTGATTTTTTATTATCGACATAGACAATGCCACAATAATCCTCATCGTGATCTTTGTGCAATAACTCATCGATTTTATCAATAAAATTCAAAAAATGTCCTTTGTTTGAAGTTGTCTCGGGCGGAACTTCACCTACCGCATAAATAAACCAGTCATCATCTGCACGGCCTTTTAAAACCTCCCAAAAATCATCCAAGTCTGGCCAGCGCATGGTCGATGTAAAATTACCTCTAAACGCTGACACATAAGTTTCCTTCATCGACATATCCACAATACCACCTCGAACAGTAAAAAATATTAATACACAGACAAATACAATCGCGATTCAGCAATTTAATTTAATGCTTTTGCATTAATCCAGTCTTTAATCTCACCGTGACTGCGCTTCACAAATGCCACATCTTTAAATGCACACGCCAACACCGATACACCTTGTAGCTTTGCAAGCAAATCCATTGCTAAATCACTTGCATTGACTAACCCCAAACTTCTAAATTGTTTTTTGAGCCAATCATTCAAAAGCACAAATGCCTGTTGAGAAATGTCGTGTAGCTCGATTTCATCTTTTGCCAACTCCGAACACAAACTACCAATTGGGCAACCCGACTTAATAACATCATCGCGTTTATATTCCAGCATATTACTGAACATCAACAGACGCTCACGTGCGTCATTTGTCTCCGTTTCACATTGTTTTAACATAGAGCTCAAATCAGCGACACGAGAGGTGACCACAGCATCTAAAATTTCGTCTTTGGTTTTAAAGTAATAATAAAAATTGCCACGCGGAATGCCAGTCGCATCCGAGATATCCTGAAACGACGTTTGATTATAACCTCGCCTGTAAAATAGATTATCAGCAGCATCTATAATACGTTGCCGGTTACCTTCGCCTTTAGTGCCCATAGATAGTACTCATAAACCATAAACTTAAAAACTTGCTCGCATTGAAAAAATGCGTGACCGCCTACATAATAAGATATTATCGCCTCACAATGTCTTATAAAGCCTTGCTATTATTAGACGATCGTATTACTAATATGAATACTGTAACATTGCACGACCCTAAAAAACAATTTAAATAACAACATAAAGACTTTAAAACTTGAACGCATTAAACATTAAAAATCTACAAAAAACCTATAAAAACGGCGTAAATGCGCTTAAAGGTGTCGATTTAACTGTTAAGCAGGGTGATTTTTTTGCGCTACTCGGCCCTAATGGCGCAGGCAAATCAACCGCTATCGGCATTATTTGTTCGTTGATAAATAAAAGCGCAGGAAATGTTGAGGTCTTTGGAACAAACCTGGACACCAATTCTGCCAGCGTACGCATGCATATTGGTCTGGTTCCGCAAGAATTTAATTTTAATATTTTTGAACCTGTTGGCGAAATTCTAATAAACCAAGCGGGTTATTACGGCATTAATCGCACTGAAGCAACAAAACGCGCCGAAGTTTATTTAAAACAGCTCGACCTTTGGGAAAAACGTTTCGACATGGCAAAAGAACTTTCTGGCGGAATGAAACGCCGGTTAATGATTGCGCGCGCATTAATGCATCGACCGAAGCTGCTTATTCTTGACGAACCAACCGCTGGTGTTGATATTGAAATTCGCCATTCTATGTGGGAGTTTTTAAAAAAAGTAAACGCCGAAGGCACCACCATTATTTTAACCACACACTATCTAGAAGAAGCCGAAAGCTTGTGTAACAACATCGCCATTATCGACCATGGCGTGACGATTGAACAAACCAGCATGCGCACACTGTTAGATCGCCTGCACGTTGAAACATTTATTTTATACTTGTCGGAAGAAATTGAATCACTGCCTGACTGTGGCAATCACTCTGTAAAACTAATCGATAAAACCACTTTAGAAGTTGATGTGGATCAGAAGCAAAATCTCAGCGAGGTCTTCGCCATCTTAAAAGATTGTGGCATCAACATTGTTAGCATGAAAAATAAAACCAACCGTTTGGAACAGTTATTTATTTCGATGTTAAACAATAAAAATAATGGGAAAAATAATGGAGTTGGCGAATCATGAATTTTTCACAACAAATGGTGGCACTCAAAACCATCGTGGTAAAAGAATATTTGCGTTTTATTCGTATCTGGATACAAACTATTTTGCCGCCAGCAATTACTATCGGGCTTTACTTCATCATCTTTGGTGAAATAATCGGCACACAAATTGGTGACATTAACGGTTATAAATACATGGACTATATCGTGCCCGGTTTGATATTAATGGCAGTTATCACCAATGCTTATGCCAATGTAGTGTCATCTTTTTTCAGCGCCAAATTTCATCATAGTGTTGAAGAAATGCTGGTTTCACCACTGCCAAACTATATTATTTTACTGGGTTTCGTGTCAGGCGGTTTAGCCAGGGGCATTATTGTTGGCATCGTCGCAACTATCGTCTCGATGTTTTTTTCTGATATTCAAATACACAGCTACCCTGTTACCTTTGCCGTTTTCATTCTAACGTCCATACTATTTTCGCTGGCGGGTTTCATTAATGCCGCTTATGCCAAAAGCTTTGATGACATCACCATCATTCCAACATTTGTATTAACGCCTTTGATTTATCTCGGTGGTGTTTTTTATTCGATAAAAATGTTGCCCGAAATCTGGCAAACTGTTTCACTAATCAATCCGATTTTATATATGGTGAATGCATTTCACTACGGCATACTAGGAGTAAGCGACATTGACGTATCAACCGCGTTTATTATTATTATTGCGTTTATTGCCGTGTTGTATTATTTTGCGCTGCGGCTGCTGCGCATTGGTGTTGGTTTAAAACCTTGAATGCGCGATGGGTACATTTTTTGTACCCACATGAATAAGTAGCAATAACTTACAACTGCTTTTTGAAAACCGCGACGTTCTCTTGCAGCAGGTGATAACCACCAAAAATGATTGCTGCAAACATCAGATTACCTAATAAAGAATTTTGAAAGAAAGGAATGCCAGCCACATAAGATTGTAGCAATCCTTCAAATGATTGCGGATAAATACCAGAGGTCATCCAGGCACCAAAATTTGTCAGCAGAAAAAATAGCAGCGACGAAACCACCATCACAAAAGCAGTGTTAGTCATCGATATGCGATTTTTTAGCAAAATACCAATCGCCACCGTTAAAGCAAAACCAGCATAAACAAAAATCATAGAGTTATGCAATCCTAGCACCAAATCACTCAAAAACAATGCCACAAATGGCACAACAAACGCCATGCGCTTATCTGCAAAATAGGCACCACCAAACAGCGCCATAGCCGCAACGGGGGAAACATTGGGCAGGTGCGGCAGCAACCGAAATATCGCTAACGCAAAAATAATGCCGGAAATAGTAATAAGCTGAAGTTTTAAATCCTGTGTTCGCATAATGCGCCTCTTTACATGCGTTAAATGCATTTTCTTGGTATAACACATCTTACCACAGCGATTCCACAGTGAGCCACAAAACCCATAAAAGCACCCACAATAGTAAAAAATCTATGAGCAACGCTGTATGAAACAATCGCTGTATGAAACAATCTAAAGATACCTAAAGATTTGTTAATGTCACCCGATAACAAATCAAGCGGATTGAACTATTCACTATGAGTCATCTCATATCAATCACCAAATAAATAATAACCAAAAAGGAAATGAAATAATGAAAGCGTCTGACCTGTTTGTAAAATGTTTGGAGGGAGAAGGCATCGAATATATTTTCGGCGTACCTGGTGAAGAAAATGCAGACTTTATGATTTCACTGCAAGACTCAAAAAAAATCAAATTCATACTCACCCGCCACGAACAGGGCGCAGCTTTCATGGCTGAAATTTATGGTCGTCTTACCGGCAATGCGGCTGGCTGCCTTGGCACTCTCGGCCCCGGTGCGACCAACCTTATTACAGGCGTTGCCGATTCCAATATGGATCGCGCACCGATGTTAGCACTCACCGGGCAAGGCTCATCACAGCGACTACACAAAGAATCACACCAAATTATGGATGTGGTAAAAATGTTTGAACCGGTGACAAAGTGGGCGACCACGGTTTTACACCAGAACAATATTCCTGAAATTATTCGCAAAGCAGTGCGTGTTGCACGCAGTGAAAAACCCGGCGCTGTACACATTGAGTTACCCGAAGACATTGCCAAACTACCCACTACCGCACAGCCAATAAAACCACAACGCTTCCGGCGCGCAGTCAGCGATGACAAAATCGTTGATCAGGCATTTGAAATATTAAAAAATGCCAAACACCCTATAATTCTTGCAGGCAATGGTTGCATCCGCCGCCGTGCAAGTAAACAACTAAGATTATTTTGCGAAAAAACGGGTATTGGTGTTATCAACACATTCATGGCAAAAGGCTGTGTAGATATGGACGCTGATTATTGCCTGTACACCATTGGCTTACAATCACGCGACGTTATCGCCTGCGCACTGGACGCTGCTGATGTCGTGCTGACGCTCGGTTACGACATGGTGGAATATCATCCTAACCTGTGGAATAAAAAAAGCAAACACCACATCATTCATGCCGATTTTCAACCCACTGAAATTGATTCCGATTACCTTCCCGAAACCGAATTGGTCGGTGACCTCGCGCATACTTTATGGATGTTAAACGAGCGCATCGATGCACACAATAAAAAAACCAACAACAATTTAAGCTTTAACACTTCGCACCAGATGGTAACAAGAAAAAACATGCAAGAAGAACTTGCTATGCATAAAGACGACAACACCGAAGGCTCTATTCGTCCACAAAAAGTTTTATGGGATTGCCGGCAAGTTATGGGTGCGCACGATATTTTATTATCCGATGTTGGCGCACATAAAATGTGGATTGCACGCCACTACCAATGCCACGAACCCAACACCTGTTTAATCCCTAATGGTTTTTGCTCGATGGGTTTCGCCCTGCCCGGTGCAATTTCTGCAGCACTGGTACACCCTAAAAAACGCATACTTTCAATTTCTGGTGATGCCGGTTATTTGATGAATGTGCAGGAAATGGAAACCGCTAAGCGCTTAAATGTAAACATTGTCACCATGATTTGGGAAGATCACATGTACGGCTTAATTGCGTGGAAACAACAAAATGAATTTGGCAAACACACTGACTTATCTTTCGGAAACCCCGACTGGTTAAAACTGGCAGAATCTTTTGACTGGTTTGGTCATAAAGTAGAAAATAGCCGAGACTTAGTAAGCACTTTAGAAAAAGCCTTTAATGAAGAAGGTCCAAGTCTGATTGTTGTACCGATTGATTATCGTGAAAATTTAATACTGACAGAGCGGTTGGGTAATATTGCTTGCCCAATATGAAACAACTAAAAAAAACTTAGTCCGCGAAAAACGCAAAAGACGCGAATTATAAAAATAAAAACAGATAAATAGATTTGTTTTTTTGCGTTCTTTGCGTTTTTCGCAGACGATTTTTAAATTTTTTTATAACCTTAAGCAATACTGCATCACAACAGATGTAGCCCCCTAAATAAAAAAAAGAGACCATAATGCCTGAAAATTTCAAACTTCTTGTACCCGGTGCAACCGCAACCGGTAGTATTAATGTCACTGCTCCTTATGATGACGCGCATATCGCTACCATCGAAACTGGTGATGCTAACGCTGTAGAAATAGCACTCGATACTGCTCACAACTTATTCACCAACAAAAAAAACTGGCTTAACGCAGAGCAGCGTATCAATGTTTTAGAAAAAGCCGCAAACATTATGCAATCACGTTTTAATGAACTTGCCATTGAAGCGGCGCGCGAAGGAGGTAAGCCATTAACCGATTCAAAAGTTGAAGTTGCTCGTGCTATCGACGGTATGAAAAACTGTGTCGAAGTTATTCGCAGTGAACACGGCGAAGAAATTCCTATGAGTAGAAATACTGCCTCGATGAATCGTTTAGCCTTTACCACACGCGAACCAATCGGCGTGGTGGTTGCCGTTAGCGCATTTAATCATCCGTTAAATTTAGCGGTTCATCAAATTGGCCCCGCAGTTGCTTCCGGCTGTCCCGTCATTATAAAACCTGCTGAAGATACTCCGCTGTCCTGCTTTCGTTTAATCAACATTTTATACGAAGCCGGTTTACCCGAAGTCTGGTGTCAGGGTATTGTCACCACAGATCATGACGCGGCGACAAAACTTGTCACCGATAATCGCGTGGCTTTTTTCAGTTTTATCGGCAGTGCCCGTGTAGGCTGGATGTTACGCTCCAAACTTGCACCTGGTACACGCTGCGCGCTGGAACACGGCGGTGTTGCACCGGTAATTGTTTCACACGATGCTGACATCGACGATACCGTTGCTCTATTATCAAAGGCAGGTTTTTATCACGCAGGACAAGTTTGTGTTTCTGTGCAACGCGTTTATGCCGATAAAAAAATCGCACGACAACTCGCCAAAAAAATTGCCGAGGCTGGTAATAAAATGGAAATCGGTGACCCCACTTTAGCTGACACAGAAATTGGCCCACTGATTCGTCATGCAGAAACTGACCGCATTGATAAATGGGTAAAAGATGCAATTAGTAAAGGTGCTGAATTATTTTCTGGTGGCGAAAAAATTTTCGAAAGTTGTTATCAAGCCACCGTATTATTTAATCCAACAAGTGATGCCATTATTTCTCAAAATGAAATTTTCGGCCCCGTCATTTGCGTTTATGAATATGAAAATATTGATGATGCAATAACACAGGCAAACAGTTTAGATGTTGCCTTTCAAGCCGCTGTGTTTTCAAAAAACCTCGACACTTGTATGCATGCCTTTAAACAACTTGACGCTTCTGCTGTAATGGTAAATGATCACACCGCTTTTCGTGTTGACTGGATGCCGTTCGCTGGCTTAAAACATTCCGGTCACGGCATCGGCGGCATACCGCACACATTTAAAGACATGCAAATAGAAAAAATGATGGTGATTCGTTCGCCTTTTTTATAAAGAGAGAGCTTTCTTTAGGGCACCCCTATTATTGACTACATCCTCTGCGTGACCTAAAGCATGTAGCTATATAGGCATGAGTCGCAGTTAATAGAAGTGCCCTTACACGATGTAGATATTTTTATTCGCCACAAACACCCGTGTCCAGAGTTAAACCAGCAGCCACTCGCCTGAAAGCCCAAGTACCAAAAAAGACACCGAAAATAACTAAAACAGCCGCCATTTTACCTTCGCCCAATTGTATCATTGAGATAATTGGACATGAGCCTGTCACTGCCCAGCCAGCGCCAAAAAGTATACTGCCGGGGATTATGCCCTGGTGATATTTTTGTCGGGGGATTTTATTCTCACGATCAACAATAAAAAAACCAATAGCAAGTAAAGAAACTGCACCCATAAATGTGAAAATTAAACGGAAATCACTTAAGGTAAACATTTTGTGTATTTCAGAAAAATCACTAAAACCGATAAAACTCATTGCCATACCAACTAAAAGACCAAATGCACCATGAATATAATAGTTTTTCATTGTAATGTCCCTGTGATGATAAAATGAATTAAAACAGAAACAATTATTCCTGTCATAAAAAATGTTGCTGTTGCTACCAAACTAGCTGGCACAAAACGTGCGCTACCGCCTAGACCGTGACCAAAAGAACAACCAGTGGCTAATTGCGTACCAAAGCCAATCATAAAGCCGCCTGTAATCAGAGTAATCCAGTAGCCCATACCACCGCCAAATAATGTCGTATGCAATTCACCAAAATTTGCACGCAATTCAAAATGACCACTTACTAAAGAGGCAACAAAACCACCAACTACCAACATAACTAAAAATGTTAGATGAATTGTCCAAGGCGTATGCGCTACTGCTTTTATTCTTTTTGCTTTTGCTTTGACTGAAATATCATCTTTACGATGCTCTAAAAATTCAGTAACAGCAGCATAGCCAAACTCTTCTATCGTTGCTTTCATTAACGCATCTGCAAGCATTGCGGGATTTTTTCTGAATGGCCCATCCACTTTGGATACTTCATCGTTATCATGCAAAACAACCCGCGCCCAATTACCTGAACCACTTAAGACACGTTCCGTTGCTATTTTAAAACCAATAACAATTGCTGCCAGTGATATTGCACCTAACCACCAGGGAAAATAATCATACATAATGATTTCTCCATAAATTATAATTTAGACTTAAACACTGCAACATCTCTAACTACACTCCCACTAATTTTCAAACCTTGTATCAGATGAAATTAATTTCGCGATAGTTGGATGATTATTTTTTAATGCGATAGCATAGGCAGTATCACCCTCATTATTAATCTCGGTTACATCTGCGTTATTTTCCAGTAAAATTTTTATAATATCTTCAGCACCGTATTCTGCCGCTGCCATCAAAGGTGTTATACCTTCAATATTTTTTATATTAATATCAATACCAACGCGAAGCAGTGATCGAATCATGCTGGTTTGGTGTTTGATTATTGCATTGAAAAGACTTGCTGCACCAATTTCATTATCACCTGTCTCAGTAATACTATTACCATTTGGCAGTAAAGTTAGAGAAACCGGCAGTCCTAATAAAGATTTTTTATAACGCGCGCAGTCACTGTAACTTTGGGATTCACAATAATTTATTTTCCATAACTCGAGCGCAGGGTTCATGGCAAACTGCACGAATAATTCGCAACTTGTTATGTGACTACATGCCATTATTTTAATCCCTGTAGCAAATTAATCTAATGCAAAAAAACTAATGGATGCACTAATGGGCACCTCTATTAATTGCTTGCGCCCTAATAAGTAAAACAGTAAAGTACGTCATTAAATTCACTAAGATACTACAGCAATTTAGACACTATCTCAACAGGGATATTTAAACTCTGGTAAGAGCTCCAACTTATTTTTTACGCACCCGCTTTTTAAGACTAAGTTTGCCTTTTTTACCATCACTGCTGCTTCTATTATCACTATTCACAACAACCTGTCGTTTTCCTGGTTTTTCCTTGTCGGACGAATGTTTATTAGAATCACTGCGATTTCCACCGTGTGCTTTTTCTTCTTTACCATCAAGTGAAATTTTTAATTGTTGCCCTGACACCCAAACTTTTTTCAAAGTATAAAGTAATTCTTTTGGCATATCTTCGGGCAAATCGATTGTGCTGTAGTCATCATAGATACTAATACGACCAATGTATTTACTTTCGATGTCTGCTTCGTTAGCAATCGCGCCAACAATATTACCGGGTTTAACTTGGTGGTCGTGACCGACTTCAATACGATAACGATCCATGCCTTCATCAATTTCAGTATTCCCCGAGCGCTCTCTGCGTGGTGAACGTTCAGTTCTTTCGCGGCGTGGACGATCATCTCGATTGCGCGCGCCTCTATCTCTACGCCCTTGGTCGCGATCATTCCTGTCCCAATCATCTCTACCTTTATTATCGCGACGCTGCGGTTTATTCTGCAATAATAAGGGAATATCACCTTGCATTAAGTGTGCAAGTGCTGATGCGATTTCGATTGCGGGTACATTATGCTCCTGCTCGTACTGTTCCACTAATTGTGCAAACTGCGTTAAATCTTCGTTTGCCAATGTATCGCTGATACGCTGTTTGAATTTACCGATGCGTTTATCATTGATAACTTCGGTGGATGGCAGCTCCATTCTTTCAATCGTTTTACGTGTTGCTTTTTCAATGGAGAACAACATACGTTTTTCGCGCGGCGCAACAAATAAAATTGCATCACCTTCACGACCAGCACGACCGGTACGACCAATACGATGAATATACGATTCGGTATCGTGCGGCACATCATAATTTACCACATGGCTAATGCGTTCAACATCAAGACCACGGGCAGCGACATCGGTTGCAACAAGAATGTCTAACTTGCCACTTTTTAAACTTTTAACCGTACGTTCGCGCTGATTTTGCGCGATGTCACCATTTAATGGCGATGCTGCATAACCACGAGCGGCAAGTTTATCCGCCAGTTCAACGGTAGAATTTTTAGTGCGCACAAAAATAATCATGGCATCAAATTCTTCGGCTTCTAAAATACGTGTTAGTGCATCCAGCTTATGCAAACCACTGACCGGCCAAAAACGCTGGCGAATAGTTTCGGCAGTCGCAGTTTTAACTTTGATGGTAACCTGCTCAGGATTATTTAAATACTTTGTTGCGATACGACGAATCTGTTGCGGCATAGTTGCTGAAAATAATGCAATCTGTCTGTCATCCGGCGTTTGTTCGAGTATCCATTCCACGTCATCGATAAAACCCATGCGCAGCATTTCATCCGCTTCATCCAGCACCAATGCCGTTAAATTATTCAGCTTTAATGTACCTTTTCGGATGTGGTCCATCACTCGACCGGGTGTGCCAACAACTACATGCACACCACGTTTTAATGCGCGAATTTGTCCGCTGTAATCCGAGCCACCATAAATCGGCAAAACATGAAAACCTTTTATATGCGTGGCGTATTTTTGAAAAGCTTCTGCTACTTGAATCGCTAACTCACGTGTTGGCGCTAACACCAAAAGCTGCGGATCTTTCTGTTTTATATCGAGATTGTTAATCAGTGGCAAAGCAAATGCTGCGGTTTTACCAGTGCCGGTTTGTGCCTGACCGATAATATCGCGACCATCAAGTAACAATGGAATAGTCTGCGCCTGAATTGGCGAAGGGACTTCGTAACCCACTTCGTCTAAAATTTTAAGAAGTGATTTATTTAGCGCGAGATCTCGAAACGAGACCGCAGCGCCAGTACTAGTGTCTGTGCTCATGCTGATACCTAAATGATAAATGGAAAACGCCGCGATTTACCCTTCCCAAATAATTTTAGGTAAATCTAAAAGGGCTCTGCCACTTAATTCAGGTAGACCTCACGGGTCGCCAGCGTATTGTGGATTTGAGCCGAAAAACGAACGATGCGTATTATCGCCTATATTAGGAAAAGATAATACTCTTTTTTTATATAAATATTCAACGCTGCACACAAATTAACCGCTAAGATATCAACTCATACTAATTTGATACTGATAACAGCGCTCGAATAGAGCTTTGCACGACAATGAGTAAGCCATGACTTTAGAAAAAAAGAGCGACAACATCTCGACAGTAAAAGTAATTTACATCCTTTTAATCGTCGGCACACTGGTTGGTTTTACCGGCATCATCGCGCTAATTATGGCGTATGTAATGAAAGATGGCTCATCCGACTGGTTGCAAACCCACTACCGATTTCAGATACGCACTTACTGGATAAGCCTTTTGTATATTTTTATCGGCTTTATCACGTTACCAATCATGCTCGGTTATTTTATATTGATATTTACTTTTGTCTGGATGATTGTGCGTTGCACAAAAGGTTTAAAACAACTGGAAGATAATATGCCAGTAAAAAATTTAGAAAGCTGGTTTTTCACTTAAAAATCTTATTGTGAAAAAAAATACCCAGCTAACTCATAAGGAACATCAAGCAACAAACCATAAATTTCCGCTAAGCATTATTGCGAATGATCTTTGCGACCCACTCAATGTTGGCAGTTTATTTCGTTTAAGCGATGCGCTTGGCATCGAAAAATTATATCTCTGCGGCGACACAGCTGTGCCACCCAACACAAAAATAAATAAAACAGCACGCTCTGCTGATAAACATGTGACTTTTGAATATCACAAAAATGCTAAAGACTTAGTATCAAAATTAAAAGTTGCAGGGGAATTTATTATTGCGCTTGAACTTACTTCTTCAAGTATTGACGTTAGTTCTAATGAATTTTCAACAGTAATAAAGTCAGCCACAGCAACTGCAAAAAAAAACAAAAAACTACTTTGCCTTGTACTTGGCTCAGAAAATACGGGCGTTAGTGAAAATTTATTGTCATTGGCAGAACTAACCGTACACATTAAAATGCGCGGGCATAATTCTTCAATGAATGTTATATCTGCAGCGAGTATTGCCTGCTATGAAATTACTCGAAATATATGACGCACTGATTTTTTCAGCCATCAATTAATAGAGGAGCCCTTAAAACCATGGTAGATAATGTTCCCCACCTTAATACACATGCTTTTTTACAAAAATAGCTTGAAAGCTTTGCACGAAGCATCTTTTTCGCCATGGCGGCGTTACCTATATGGATGTAGGTAAGGGGCGCTAGCATATGCCCATGGATGGGAGGTAGTAGGGCAATGCAGGAGCAATTGCCGAGGAGCGGAAGCTTTAAAAATGCCCAAAAAATACTCACTTACTACGTGTAAGCTGCGTTTTTTTGATCATTTTTGCCTTGCTATGACGAAAAATCTACATCTTGCAAAGCTCTCAGCTTATTTTTTGTAGCTTTGACGATAACAAATTTTTTATTGCTAGTAACAACTTCAGCATTGCCAAAAAGTTTTTTTAATTTCGTATGATAAGCCAAATGACGATTACCAATCACCCATAACTCACCTTTGTTTTCTAACGCCATTTTAGATTCGCTAAACATTTGCCAGGCAATGTCGTCACTCACAACATTATTTTGATGAAAAGGCGGATTGCATAATACTAATGACACACTTTTTTCTCCCACTCCTTGCAAGCAATCAGTCTGCAAAAATTCCGCTTCGCGTGTTTCGCCAAATACGGCTACAAAATTAGCGATGGCAGATTCTACTGCCATATAAGATTCATCAGTGAATATTAATTGTGCTGCTGGATTTTTTAATGCCGCGATTAAACCTAAAACGCCATTACCGCAGCCTAAGTCAACAATGTTTTTATAGTGGTCGGCGATGGGTATATTTTCTAAAAAAAATCGCGTGCCAATATCAAGCTTTTCTCTTGAAAATACACTGGCGTGATTAATTAAAACCAATGCTTCATCTTCTAGTTGATAACCTGAATCATACGACTGCGGATACGGGTTCTCAGCAACGACTAATGCTTTTTCAAACTGACTAAAAATTAAACGGGATTTTTTTCGCGCTAAAGACGTTGTTGTTGGGCCGATGGCTTTTTCAAACAACGCCATCACTGACATGTGAATATTTTTTGTCATGCCCGCAGCAATTATTTTTGTTTCGCTATTTAATGCTGGGCGAATACGATGCAATTGATCCTCTAACATTGCGAGGCTTTTTGGTATTTTTATTAAAACAATATTTGCTACGTTTTCTAATATTTTTT
>UOFD01000015.1_pt1 | contig 19579 bp, 18 predicted proteins | sample 1990101 | NCBI WGS metagenome assembly UOFD01 (sample SAMEA4728526, study PRJEB27164) | hydrothermal vent metagenome | biome: marine basaltic hydrothermal vent biome; feature: marine hydrothermal vent; material: mineral | place: Pacific Ocean | collected 2011-06-14/2011-07-23 | depth 1741 m | reverse complement strand
GGCCGAACTTTTTCAAAGTGTTATTCTCATCGGAGTATTTTAAAAAAATTGCTTCGATGAAAGTCTACACGCCGGATAATGAATTACTTATGCAACTGGACAAGGATAAATTTATTCGTTTAAAACGAGAAGGCAAAGCTGAGAAGCGGGTTTACATCCTAGATGCTGATGCGCCTGAATCAGTTGCTACCGGCTGGTATCGCATCGACGTGAGAACCACCGATGGCAGAAAATATCAGGCAGAAGATTATGTCATCGCTTCTCGTATGGGCAAGGTTTCGGGTATGCAGCCATCGGATGATGAAGAGCGAGTTCTGCCGGTGACGCTGAAATGGAAGCCGGTTGTCGGCGCACAATATTACAAAGTATTTGTGCGCGATGCCTGGGAAGATAAAGTTATTTTCACTTCAAAACTGATCGGAGATGAAGAGGTGCAGCTGCCCGATGACAAGTTACAGCCGGGCGGCTATTATTCTTGGGCAGTGCACGCGCGCGATACTAATGAGCATATCCTGCTAGGTGATTTTCACATGGGGTCGATGAGTAAAAAGGTTTTTTTTGCTGTCGCAGATTAAACAGTTATATTATTCTCAGCCGATGCGCAGCTCTTCCATAAGGTAACAGACGCAATCCTGTCTTATCGCGCGCTCGTTGTTGTCACAATCGTTCTCATTGGAGGATTATGAGCAATTTGGACTATTTCAGGCTCATTTCATATTGGACAAGGCTATCAATGTCTGCTATAGCGATTTTCTGGTACTATATTAGAAATACCTAAATTTCCGCTATGTGGTGAACACGGAAATACCCTTAAGGTTTTTTTGTTCCCGGTATCGTTTGCAAGGCAAGATCAAATGTATACACACCGTCTAAAGTATCGTTTAATTTGTTTGCAACAAACGCCGCTTTATTAACAATAAGTGCGTCAGGAAAATCAGCTTTTTTACGCTTGTTACTGCCCGTAACTACATGATTGAAATTTCTGATTGAACAATTATCGTCCGGCTGTCGCCCAACAAGTTGCTGCAGTTGACCCAGCAATACGCCGTTTCGCTGCGCTACACTACACTCTCTATAGAGCCGTTGGTATAGGCCCTGTATCTCCTGCAGCCAGCAGTGCTAACAAAGAGGGGCAAGCCAGTAACAGACGGGTTGAGTTAGTGCTTATGGGGCAATAGGCTATTCGAACTTTGATTCTCACGCAGAGCGTGGAGATTAGTTCGAGGAGTATGAGGTAAACGTCAATGCCAGTAACGGCCAAAAAATATTGACAGATCAGTATTCAGTACAGTATGTTAATATTCGCTAAAATTAGATTTGTAAAAAATATAAGTTCAAACGATTAGGAGTAGTTATGAAAGGTTTAGTTACAATTACTGTATTTACTATGTTGTTTTCAGGTCAATTATATGCTGAAGCATCATCTTCAAAAATATCCGATGCAAAAAAGCAAATAAAAAGTTCGCTTGCAATATCTATCGAGTTTAAAAAATGTTTTGAGCAGGCAAAAAGTAAAGCAGAAGCATCTGTATGTGAACAAACGCAACTGAAAGCAAATAAAAAAGTGTTAGGATCCAATAATAAGCATTCAACAACTACAGTAAGCCTAGTAGACTTGATGGGAGAATGGAATGAACAAACAAAAAAAGAAGGTGTTGAATACATAGAAAAAGGCACTCGTTTTCTTACCTTTATGAATAAATGTATACAACCTGTTACGACGGAAGACGCTTTTGGAGATTGTACGGAAAAATCTTTCAATAAAGCATATCCTTCTATGTCTGGTCAGTAGTGAATTTGTGGTTAGAGTAAGCGTATTACTGAGGGATGCTGTTATGTGTGAAAAAATTTGTGAATAATTCAAGCGAAATACAAGTTGAAGGGTGTGAAGACGCATTAAAAAAAGCAATGCTTAAATCTGATGTTTGCGCATTTGATAAACTACTACGTAAAATTATTTTGTGTTAACTAACTATTCAGTTTATTTTTAAACTCACACAGATCTTCAATCAAGCAAGAACCACAACGTGGTCTACGTGCAACGCAGGTGTATCGCCCAAGTAAAATCAACCAGTGATGCGCGTCGACCATAAATTCTTCAGGAATAAATTGCACTAATTTTTTTTCAACTTCCAGCACATTTTTCCCGGGTGCAATTTTTGTGCGATTGGAAACGCGGAAGATGTGTGTATCAACTGCCATGGTTGGATGACCGAACGCGGTATTGCGAACAACGTTGGCGGTTTTTCTACCGACACCGGGTAGCGCTTCTAATTTTTTTTGATCGTCTGGTATGACGCTGCGGTGTTCATCAACTAATATCTTACAAGTTTTTATGATGTTTTTGGCTTTGGTGTTGAATAAACCGATGGTTTTTATATATTTTTTTAAACCGGCTTCGCCTAGTTTGTAAATAGCTTCGGGAGTGTCGGCGACTGGGTATAATTTTTTAGTGGCGATGTTGACGCTTTTGTCGGTGGCTTGTGCGGATAGAATGACGGCGATTAATAATTCAAAAGTGGAATTAAAATTTAGCTCGGTGGTTGGCTTGGGGTTGTCTTTTCGCAGGCGGGAAAAAATTTCGTGGCGTTTTGTTTTGTTCATCTGTGGATTATTATTTTAGTTTGTTGCCACTTGCGTATTTGGAATAACGACAATCTGTCTCGCACTTTGCCGTTTATCGATAACGTTTTTAAGTGCAATTAACAAACCCAATCCTATGAATGCACCCGGTGGTAACACTGCAAGTAGAAATCCGGGATAATTTTCACTGATGGTAATTGTCATCGAGTGCCCAATGTCACCAAACATTAACTGCGCATTTGCAAACAGCGTACCAAAACCAATCAGTTCACGCATGCCGCCAAGTACAATTAAAACCAGTGTAAAACCAAGTCCCATCATAAAACCGTCAAGTGCGGAATCCAGTAAATTATTTTTTGATGCAAAAGCTTCAGCGCGGGCGATGATGGAACAGTTGGTGACGATGAGTGGAATAAAAATGCCGAGAATGAGATATAACTCGTGAAACCAGGCGTTCATAATTAATTCGATGGTGGTAACAATGGACGCAATAATCAAAACAAAAATGGGAATGCGTATTTCTGATTTTAACCACGGGCGAATCAGTGACACGATGCTGTTCGATAAAACCAAGGTAATTAACGTCGCAATGCCAAGCCCTAAACCATTAATGACAGTGCCAGTTACCGCAAGCAAGGGACACAAACCCAGCAGTTGAACCAGTGCGACATTATTTGTCCACAGTCCGCTTTTGCTAATTTCTATTGCTTGAATAGAATTATCTTGAGCAGAATTATTTTGTATTGTGTTATCGTCCGTCATGATCTTTTTTCAGCAATTTTTTTGTTTCTGTATTAACAGCAACTGGTTTGTTAAATAATGTTTGTTGATTCTGTTTGAAGTATAACAAAGCATTGTGTACCGCTTTCACTACTGCACGCGGGGTGATGGTTGCACCGGTAAATTGATCGAAAATGCCGCCATCGCGTTTAACTTTCCAGCCTCTGTCATTTGGGTTGTTTAGTGATTTGTTATTAAAACCCAGTATCCAGTTTGAATGCGAAATATCAACAACATCACCAAGCCCCGGGGTTTCGCGATGTTTCACAACGCGAACACCTGCCAATGTTCCATTTGCCTGCACGCCGACTAATAAGTGAATCGGCCCGTTGTAGCCGTTGGGTGCAATGCTGGAAAAAACCACAGCAATGTTTTGATTGTTTTTTCTAGCACGGTATACCAGCGTTTCTTCTTTTGTGCCAAGCAAGGTGCTGGCATTGATAACAGTGGTGTCTTGCAATAAGTCATTATTATAAGATTCAGCAGGGATAATATTATTTAATTTTCGTAGCAGTGTTAGTTTTTCATTGTGTTTTATATCGTCTTCGGTTTGCATGAATGCTAAACCAACTAAGGCTGCGCCCAATGCAGCAAATAGCATCAACAATGTTGAAGTGATTAAAATATTTTTTATTGATTTACTAAGCATGATTATTTTTATAATTATTTATCTGGCTCGCCATAAACTTTTGGCTGCGTGTAATAATCAATTAACGGCGCAGCAATATTCATTAATACGACGGCAAACGCAATACCATCGGGATAACCACCCCAGCTTCTAATAATGTAAACCAATGCGCCGATACCTGCGCCATAAATCCAGCGACCTTTTGGCGTGGTGCTTGCGGTGATGGGATCTGTTGCGATAAAAAATGCACATAACATTGTGCCGCCGCTAAACAAGTGGAATAGCGCAGAACTGTTTGTAGAGTAATCTATGACAGAAAATAAATTTGAAATTAAAGCCAGGCTAATAAGAAAAGCTGTGGGGATGCGCCAGTCAGCAACATCTTTTTTAACCAACCAGATACCACCACCAAGAAATAAAATATTAACCCATTGCCAGCCAGTGCCGCTGATGCTGGAAAATAACGGGCTATACGCAATATTTTTTCGGGTTTCGATAACGTCATGAAATTGATTCAGCTGTGTTTTGATTAAATCAATAGGTGTTGCCATTGAAATGCTATCGATGGTTTCACCAGAAGGTAGAGCATTAAAAAACACCCAGTTGAAAGTGGTTGTGAAATCAGCCCAGCCGTATAAGTTATGCAAGCCAGTACCGACACCTGCAGGCGCTGACCATAAAGTCATTTCCAGTGGAAATGAAATCATCACCACGATATAACCTACCATCGCCGGATTAAAGGGGTTGAAGCCCAGACCACCGTATAAATGTTTGGCAACAGCAATGGCAGAAATAGAGGCGATAACAGTGATCCACCACGGCGCGAGTGAAGGCAATGCCAGTGCCAGTAAGCAGGCAGTGAGTAATGCGCTGCCATCCATTAATGTGTCAGTGACTTCGCGGTGACGAAGTTTAAGAATGACGGCTTCTGTTAATAGGCAAACACTAATAGCGATAATTAAGTTGAATAAAACACCCCAGCCAAAAAAATAAATAGCGGCAACTGTTCCGGGGATTAAGGCGTACAGTACATTTAGCATCATGCCTTGAACGGTGATATTTTGTTTTATATGCGGCGATGGTGTACGTTTAAATAACATTAGTTGCTACCGTTACATGCAGAAAAAATATTCATTATTGATTTGCTTTTTTATTTTCAGCATTATTTCTTTCTGCTTTTTTTGCCTGTGCGCGAGCAATGGCTTCGGTGATGACTGCTTGTTTGCTACTTTTACCATTTTTAGCAGCACTTGCAGAAGTATCGTTCGATTTCTTTTTTAATAACTCACGTTTTTTGCGGAGTTTTTCTTCGCGCTCACGTTTTATTTTTTCCAGCCTTCGTTGGTGCGCTTCGTGGCGTTCTCGTGAAATATCAGAAGAACGACGTTCTCGTTCTTGCTGCCAAATTGTCGTTTTTGCAGAACGATAATATTGCACCAGTGGAATATTGCTGGGGCAAACATAAGCGCAACAGCCACATTCAATACAGTCAAATAAATTATGTTCGACTAAACGATCAACATTCTGGCTACTAGCGTACCAGTATAATTGCTGCGGTAAAAGATTTGCAGGACAGGCATCAACACATTTTCCGCAGCGAATGCAGGGTAGGTGCTTTGGTGTGTTGTCTGTTTTTTCGTGCGCAGTAACCAGCAAGCAGTTAGTGGCTTTGACGACAGGCAAAATATCCGTGTTTAATGAAAAGCCCATCATCGGCCCGCCCATAATAAGTTCATCGCTGTTCTCAGTGTAACCGCCGCAATGTTCAATACATGTTTGCATTGGTGTACCGATTAATGCTTCAATGTTTTGTGGTTGTGTTACGCCTGAACCAGTGATGGTAACAATGCGGGAAATAAGTGGCTGTGCGTGATGAATCGCGTGATGAATCGCATAAGCAGTTGCAACGTTATGACACAACACATCAAGTTCTGCCGGGTAACGTCCTTTTGGAACTTCCCGCCCAATAATAATTTGTATTAATTGTTTTTCACCACCACTTGGATATAAAGTAGGAATAATCTGAATTTCAAAAAAGCCAGTAGCATCATCGTCGATAGCTGATTTTATCGCTTTGATGGCTTCAGGTTTGTTGTCTTCTATTGCGATGATACAGTTTCTGGCTTTGATAATGTGACCAATAATATCTGCGCCAGAGATTATTTCTTTTGCACGCTCACGCATCAACAAATCATCGCAGCTTATGTATGGCTCACACTCCACGCCGTTAAGAATAAGTGTTTTGATATTAATTTCAGTTTGTTTAACGGACGCGGGGAAAGTCGCACCGCCCAAACCAACGATGCCTGCATCACGTACCACTTTGCGCAGATTAGATGAGTTGGTGTGGTTGTAATCTTCCCCCAGAGGCTGTCGTGTTATCCATTCATTTTTAAAATCATTTTCGATAAAAATGCATAAGTCAGATAAGCCGGATGCGTGTGGAATGGCATGTTGTTTTATGTTGCTTACTGTGCCGGAAACCGGTGAGTGTATTGCAGCGCTAACCAGATCGCCGGGTTTGGCGAGCATCTGTCCTTTTAATACTTTGTCGCCGATTTTTATCAGTGGCTGACTGATGGCACCGACATGTTGCTGCAAAGGAATAATATATTGTTTGCTTTGTTTCAGCGTTGAGATGTTTGACTGTGTTGATAGGCTTTTATGCGCTGGCAATTTTAAGCCGCCGTTAAATCTGGCAAGTTTTCTTTCCGTATTATTTTCTTTTACCTTGTAATGCTCAGTTGATTTCATTTGTTTTAAACCGCGTGTGGCGCAACATAATCAACATCGGGTAAATCTTCTGTCCAGTTGCGCACGGTTGGTTCAACTTCAAAAATATGAATGCAGTCTACCGGGCAAGGTGGAATGCATAAATCGCAGCCAGTGCATTCTGATTCGATGATAGTGTGCATTTGTTTGGCAGCACCTAAAATGGCATCAATCGGACAGGCTTGAATACATAAAGTGCAGCCAATGCAAACTTGTTCGTCAATGCGAACGATAGTCGGTAGATTTTTTTCGATGCCGTTTTCTGCATTGAGAGGTTTAATTTCGACATCCAATAAATCAGCAAGTGCGATGATGGTGGTTTCACCACCGGGCGGGCACTGGTTAATATCGACCTCACCTTTTGCTAATGCTTCAGCATAAGGACGGCAACCGGCAAAGGTACATTGACCACATTGTGTTTGCGGTAGCAGTGCATCTATTTTATCGACAACCGGGTCGCCTTCCACTTTAAATTTTATTGCAGAATAAGCGAGTATCAAACCAAAGATACTGGCGATGATAGCGAGTGTGATAATGACGGTTAACATGTAACTTTTTTGTTTAATTAGCTATATTTTAATTAGTCCGGCAAACCCCATAAACGCCAGTGACATAATGCCTGCAGTAATTAATGCAATGGACGTTCCCTGAAATACTTCAGGCACATCGGCAACGATAATGCGTTCGCGTAAAGCTGAGAATAAAATTAATACCAATGAGAAACCAACCGCCGCACCAAAACCATAAAACAGCGATTGTAAAAATCCATGTTGTTCCTGCACGTTAAGTAACGCTACACCTAAAACTGCACAGTTAGTGGTAATCAGTGGTAAAAATATACCGAGCACGTTGTATAACAAAGGGCTGGTTTTATGTACCACCATTTCTGTAAATTGTACGACCACTGCAATTACCAGAATAAACATGATGGTGCGCATGTATTCGAGATCAAGTGGTGACAAAATGTATTCGTTTACCAGGTAGCTGCTGACTGAGGAAAGAGTCAGCACGAAAGTGGTTGCCAGTGCCATGCCAATAGCCGTTTCCAGTTTTCGAGAAACACCCATAAACGGGCACAGACCCAGAAATTTAACCAGCACAAAGTTATTAACCAGAATGGTGCTTAGCAGGATGAGGGCAAATTCTGTCATGCGCGCATTCTATCAGATTGCGATTGGCTATTTGCCGATTTGAATTATAAAAAACTGAATGGAATCAACAAGGAAAGTAGGTTTTTATGATGGTAATTTATTCGTTGGGTGCTTGGGCTAATTCAGATACTTCAATACTTTTGTGGTCGGCTGTTACCTGGTTGCGACCATTTTCTTTGGAATTATAAACGGCAGTGTCAGCTGCTTGGTATAGTTTGTCGAAGTCACCATTGTGTTCTTCAATTAATGAGGCCACACCAATGCTGGTGGTTACGGTTAAATCAGAAGGTTTTGACAACTCAACCATCGAGCGAATAACTTCTGCTTTTTTCATGGCGTTATAAATGTCACAGTGTGGCAGCAAAATTAAAAATTCTTCACCACCAATGCGTGAAACAATGTCGCCCTGACGGCAGGAGGACATTAATAATTTTCCAATACTGGAAAGTACGATGTCACCAGTGGTATGACCAAATTCATCATTAATGGCTTTAAAAAGATCAAGGTCAAGAATCATAACGCTTAATGGGTGTTTGTAACGTAGAGCATCTTTGATGTACTTCGGTGCGTAGTCTGCCAGACTGTGCCGATTGTGACAGGTGGTTAGTTTATCAGTCATGGCAATGTTAAACGCTTCGCGCTGCTGCTGGAGAACTTGATCAGCCAGACGTTTGTTGATAATTAAATTATTGACGCGCGCTGCCAGTTCTTCTTCGACGGGTGGTTTTGTTACATAATCATTGATGCCTGCATGGAATAGATCGATGCGCAGTTGAGTATCGTCATGACTGGTCATTGCCAAGATAGGTGTTTTAGCAGAGTCTGTGTTTGCTGCGCGAATCATGCGTACTAGAGAAAGTCCATCCATCGTGCCTTCTAACATAACATCTGTAATAATCAAATCGAACTCATTATCGCTGAAGGCGTGAAAAGCTTCTTCTGCATTAGAAAAATGCATTACTTCAAGCTTAAGATTTTTTAAATATTTGGTAACAATGTGTGCCACCGAAGGGCTGTCTTCCACATAAAGAATTTTGCCGCCCTGTATATCAAAATTCTTTTTGCCCTGAACATAATATCGAATGCTGGACTTCAGGTAAGTAATATTTGTTTTCGGGAAAATATCTTTTATGCCAGCAGTGCGTGCATTTTTTAGTAAAGTATCATTTGGCTCTGAAGTAAGCAGGATAATTGGTATTTTTTGATAGGTATTTTTACAGTGCGAAATAAATTCTGAGCCAGTTTTATCAAAGATGTGTTGTGAAGCAATGATTAAATCGTACCGGGTGTCATCAGTGGTATTAAGCAATAAATTAAGACCTTCTTCACCCGTGCGCACACAGCTAACTGTGCAGTTAAGCTCGATGAGCAAATCCTGCAATATTTTTTGGAATAAACGCCCGTTTTCTAAAATAAGTACTTTCATTAATGACAGTATATAGAGTCAAAATGTTAAGCTTTAGTATATACGACAAAATGTCCTTTATTGCAGATATACGGAAGAATGCAGGCTGTTCTGATTCGTTTTATGCGCGAGTGAAAATAGTTGAATGGAAGATGAGAAGTATTGCTTTATTTAACTTTCATGCCCGGCATAGCACCGTCATCCGGATTAAGGATAAATAAATCTTTGCCACCGGGCCCAGCGGCTAAAACCATGCCTTCGGATAAACCAAAACGCATTTTACGCGGTGCTAAGTTGGCAACCATTACGGTAAGTTTGCCTTCTAAATCTTCGGGTTTGTAAGCAGATTTTATGCCGGCGAAAACGTTTTTAGTACCATGTCCATCAGAGCCGCCACCTAAGTCCAGTGTTAACTGCAATAATTTATCGGCACCTTTAACATGTTCGGCTTTGATTATTTTTGCAATGCGTAAATCGATTTTTGCAAAATCATCGAAGTTGATTTCTGCGGCGATGGGGTCGTTGGCTAATGAACCAGTCACATTGTTTTCTTTTGTTGGCATGTTTTCCATGGGAACTGTAGTCATGGAATCTACAGTTATGGAGTCTTCGGTCATTGCATCAATCTGCTCTTTTTCGATGCGTGTTAATAATGGTTTGAATTTATTTATTTTATGTGCGAGTAAAGGTTGCGCGATGTTGTTCCATTTAAACTCAGTGTTTAAAAAAGCTTCTGACTTTTCTGCGGTGACAGGCAATATCGGTTTTAGATAAGTCATTAACAGACGAAACATGTTGAGTCCCTGTGTGCAGATTTCTTGCACCTCGTCTTTGCGACTTTCTTCTTTAATTAAAACCCAGGGTTTGTTTTCGTCGATATAAACATTGGCTTTATCGGCTTGCGCCATTATTTCACGCACCGCTTTATTGTATTCACGGTTTTCGTAATGGCTTGCAATTTGTTCACTAGCCTCGACGATTTCGTTATACAGTTCGGCTTTTGGTAATTTGTTAGATAATCGCCCGTCGAATTTTTTGGTGATAAAACCAGCGCAGCGACTAGCGATGTTGACAACTTTTCCCACTAAATCTGAATTAACACGCTGCATAAAATCTTCAAGATTTAAATCGATATCATCAACACCAGAGGATAATTTTGCGGTGTAGTAATAACGTAAATATTCAGGATTTAAGTTTTTCAGGTAAGTGCGTGCTTTTATAAATGTGCCGCGTGACTTCGACATTTTTTGGCCGTTGACGGTTAAAAAACCGTGACAGAAAACTGCTGTGGGTTTGCGATAACCAGCACCATCTAAAACCGCTGGCCAGAATAAAGTATGAAAGCGAGCGATGTCTTTGCCGATAAAATGATACAGCTCGGTTTTGTTGTCAGCAGTATTGTTAGGTAGCCAGTAGTCATCGAAGTTGACATTATTGTTGCCGCAGAAATTTTTGAAACTTGCCATGTAACCCATGGGCGCGTCCATCCACACATAAAAATATTTACCTGGCGCGTCGGGAATCTCGAAACCCCAGTAAGGTGCGTTGCGCGAAATGTCCCAGTCTTTTAAACCTTCTTCAAACCACTCATCTAATTTGTTGGCGACTTCTGTTTGTACGTGACCGTCTTTCAGCCACTGTTGTAACATGTCAGAAAAATCGCTGAGTTTGAAAAAATATTGTTCCGAATCTTTCTCAACAGGTGTTGCACCACTGACTGCAGATACAGGATTCTTTAATTCGGTAGGGTCATAGGTTGCACCGCACACTTCGCAGTTATCACCGTACTGATCGTCCGCGCCACATTTTGGGCATGTGCCTTTAATGAAACGATCAGGCAAAAACATTTCCGCTTCCGGGTCGTAAGCTTGTTTGATGGTTTTGGTGTGAATGTGTCCGGCATCGCGTAACTTCAAATAAATGTTGGAGGCGAATTCTTTGTTCTCTTCCGAGTGCGTGCTGTAGTAATTATCAAAGTCGATGAGAAAATCGGCGAAGTCAGCTTCGTGTTCTTTTTTTGTGGCAGCAATTAATTCTTCTGGCGTAATACCATCTTGCCGCGCGCGTAACATAATGGGCGTGCCGTGCGCATCGTCAGCGCAAACGTAATAACAGGTATTGTCGCGTAGCCGTTGGAATCGCGCCCAGATGTCAGTCTGAATATATTCAACTAAATGGCCGAGATGAATAGGGCCGTTGGCGTAGGGCAGGGCGCTAGTGACTAGAATGTTGCGTTTTGATGACATCGTTTATGTTGTGAGCTGCGGCTGATAAAGGGCGCACAATTTAGCATTTTGGTGAGTTTATTGCACGAAAAAGCGCAGCTTTATCTGCACTGCGCTATTGAAATTTCACATCTTGCCCCAATAAAACAGCTACCTCTTTAGGGTTAGCCGGGCGTGATTTTGCCTCCCCTGAAAAGCTAAGGTTTAGTCGGGACGTATTGTTGTAAAATGCGCCCTCTCATTTAGAGTTAAATTTTCGATTCATCGCTTTCATTTTTATGTTTGTTAGCTAGCTGGTGAATTTACGCGGAGTTCGCCATGAGCGTTACAAAAGAACAAGTTGAATCAGCCCTTAAGCAATACATCGATCCCTATCTTGAAAAAGATCCCGTCACCGCGGGTGTGGTTAAAGATATTTCGATTGATGGTGATGATGTAAAAGTCAAAATCGTGCTTGGTTATCCTGCCTTTGGTTTTGTGGATAAATTAGCGACTGACCTAAAAGCAAAAATTGAAAGTGCTGATGGCGTATCTTCAGCAGAAGTTGATGCCAGCTGGGAAATTGGTAGCCACTCTGTGCAAGGTGGCATGAACCCACTAGAAGGTATTAAAAATGTGGTTGCTGTTGCCTCGGGTAAAGGCGGCGTGGGTAAATCAACCACCGCAGTTAATTTAGCCCTGGCGCTACAAATGGAAGGTGCGCGTGTTGGTATTTTAGATGCCGACATTTACGGCCCCAGTATTCCGCGTATGTTAGGCATTGAAGGTAAACCTGAATCGTCTGATGGAAAATCATTAGAGCCGATGGGTGGTCACGGTCTGCAAGCCATGTCGATTGGTTTTATGATTGATGAAGAAACCCCAATGATCTGGCGTGGCCCGATGGTGACACAGGCATTGGAGCAATTGTTACGCGATACCAAATGGAAATCACTGGATTATTTGATTATCGATTTACCACCGGGCACCGGCGACGTGCAATTAACACTGGCACAAAAAGTTCCTGTCAGCGGCGCAGTTATCGTCACCACGCCACAGGACATCGCATTGCTAGACGCGCGCAAAGGTTTAAAAATGTTTGAGAAAGTTGAAGTGCCGGTTTTAGGTGTGGTTGAGAATATGAGTATTCATATCTGTACTGAATGCGGTCATGCCGAACATATCTTCGGTCAGGGCGGCGGTGAGAAAATGTGCGACCTGCACAATGTTGATTTTCTTGGCGCGTTGCCGCTGGATATTGATATCCGTATCAATGCTGATGAAGGACATCCTTCCGTGGCTGAAAATCCTGAGAGCAAAGCATCAACAATTTATCGCGACATTGCGCGCCGCACAGCAGCGAAACTTTCGCTGAAAGCAAAAGACTATACCGCGAAGTTTCCGAATATTGTTATTCAGAATAATTAAGCGAGTTATTAGTTAATTCGGAATAACAAATATAGCGGTAAATGTTATACCCTGAAATGTCATTTCCACTTCTGCCTGACCCGCTGCTAATACAGTATATGTGCCGGGTGTTCCTGCTACCTGGTCGATGACTGTTGTGGTTTGATTGTTGTAAGTCACATCAGAGTCTGCGGTTACATCCTCCGTGGTATTGTCCGAAAAATTGGCGGTGACTACCAAGATAATGGTTATTGGTTGCTGACCGGGAATGATAAGTGCTGTGCCGTCAGTAAGTGTTGCGTTATTCACCGTAACGGTAAGTGAATCCAGGTCTGTTTGAATATTTTCAGTAATACCGACATCTGCTGTAGCGTCTAAACAGTTTATGTTTCCGTTAGCGCAAGTGACAGGCTCGGTTAATACCACACCTTCTTCTATATCGCTGTTTTGAACAGTTTGCTCAACATTGCCGCAGGCAACTGAAATAGCTACTGTAGAATTTGCAGTATTGCCGGTTATGTTTAGTTGTTGGCGATCTGCAGATAAAGCAATCGTTGCAATATCGGTGTCATCAGTTCCCCATTTGCTGAGCGCGCTAACATCTTGATCAAAATTGGAGCCATTGCTCGCTTGATAATTCGCAACCGTCATTAGTGAAATGGTGTTGTCCTTAATAACTTCTGTATTATTTAACGTGCATGTATTTAAACCGGTGTTGCTTTTAAGGCACAGTTTTAAACTGTTGAGATTATGATCCAGTGTTTGATTGAAATCATCCGAAGTAACAACAGCGCCACTGTTTAACGATGTTGCTCTTGCTTGAATAATGACGTTGCCGGTTTCTAAGGCTTGCAATTCTGCCTGACTGTTTTCTGTTTTAATGAAAGCGCGTTGCGATGCTGTGTCGTCTTCCTGATTTCTAATAAGCCAGGTAATGGTGTTGATGGTGGTGTTATCAACAGGGCGAATTTCTTCGCTACCATCATCGTCGATGTAACTGCCAATTGGGTTTATCGATTGTGACTGACATAAATTGATAGCAACCGTTGTGCTGTTAAGTTCTATCACCTTATCGAATTTTGCCGCAGAAACAAACACGCTAAAGCTGGTGATTAAAATGCCAAATTTTGCATTGACGGTTATAGTTTCTGCTACCGAGCCAGTGCTTAATCGACCGTTTTGATCAATGGTGCTAGTCGCGCCGTCAGAAAGTGACCATTCAATATTATCGCTAATGGGTATTACATCAACACCATTCGATTTCAAACCTTCAATGCTGTAATCAAAAAATGTATCGATAGAAATAATATCTTCTGTGGTGCCGTCGATAAATTGAATGGCAATAAGATCCTGGCTGGCAGTGGTGAATAAATCGACCAGATCTTTTTCGTTTTCCGCATCGCTGCAGGCAGTAAGCATAAAAAACAGACTGCAGACGATAAAGCTATAAATGGATTTAAAATTCATAACGGAAACCTAATGTAATAGCATTAATATCAAGCTGGTCGCCGCGATACATCTGCATTAAATCAATTTTAAATTTAAGTTGTCGAATACTGTCTAGCGATTGTTCAAAACCAATGCCAAAGCTCACGCCGCGAAAAGTTTCTGTCGATTCAGGAATATCTATGTAGGATGACTTTATATCAACCTGGCTATAACCAAGAATAAAATCAACGCGAATAGGACTGCGTGGGTTGGTAGTGTAGCGATAGAGCAAAGATGTGGCGATAGGCACATCGATTACCAGTTGATTAAGATTGTCATCTTTGACACTGGACATAACCGCTAGCTCAAACTTGTGGGCATTTAATCTATAGCCAAAACGTGCATCAGCCATTAGTGGGCGGGTTGAACCGGTATTGGTTTTTATTTGTATCTGCGTTGTGGCTAAACCAATGTAAACTTCTGCGTTTGCAGTCGATGAAAATAAAAAAGGCAGACCCAAAAAAGCCAAAAGTATCAGATATTTTAATTTAAGTTTAATGACCATTTATCACTACCATTTACGTGGAATCGTAATGCAGAATTTACAGGCATTATACGTTAGGGAGTGAGTCTCTGCGATATAAAAATCGTGTTTATCGCTGCCGCACTGATAATTATGGTTTTTATTGCTGACAAATACACTATAGTCTGTTCAAGTTTGCATTTATTGATAACAACCCATTAACAACAACCCATTGATCACACCCTACTGATAACAACGGAGTCACTATGGAAACCTCAACTATTATTACATTCGCCATCATTGGTTTTGCTGTTTTTTATATCATTAGTATTTTTAATCAGCTGGTATCGTTAAAAAATCGTTATAAAAACGCCTTCGCTCAAATAGAAGTGCAATTAAAACGGCGTTACGATTTAATTCCAAACTTAATCGAAACCGCCAAAGGTTATATGAAACATGAACGCGAAACCCTGGACGCGGTAATTAGCGCGCGTAATGCAGCATCGTCTGGTTTAGAAGCAGCAAAAGATAATCCCGGTAATGCGGATGTGATGGGTGTACTGGCACAGGCAGAAGGCAAATTATCCGGCGCGCTTGGCCGCTTTAATATGGTGATGGAAGATTACCCGGACTTAAAAGCCAATCAAAATATGATGCAGTTAAGTGAAGAACTTACCAGCACAGAAAATCGTGTGGCTTTTTCTCGTCAGGCATTTAATGATGGCGTGATGGAATACAACACTTACAAGCAATCCTTTCCGCAAAATTTTTTCGCCGGGCCTTTTGGTCATGCGGCGGATGCAAGTTTATTAGAATTTGAAGACAGTGCTGAGATTCAAGCCGCGCCAAAAGTTTCTTTTTAGTTGTTGAGTTAACACTAAAAGAAAGTCAGATTGAAACCATGAATTTTTTTGAAGCACAGGATTCTGCGCGACGCAGTACCAGTCTATTAATTTTGCTTTTTGTTTTAGCGGTTACTGGTTTGCTGGTGCTGAGCAATTTTATTGTTTTTGAATTTTTATATTTTACAGAATACGGCAAACTAACATTTTCTCTGGCAGAATTAAATCTAGTTTTTGATAGTGATCTAAGTATCCTTCTTAGCGCTGCCATTATTTTATTCATTACCTTGGGCTGCCTCTATAAATTGACGCAGCTTTCAGCCGGTGGTTCAAGTATTGCGCAGCAACTTGGCGGCACCATTATTCCGCGCAGCAGCCCCGACCCATTGCATAAAAAAATACTGAACGTCGTCGAAGAAATGGCGATTGCTTCTGGCGTGCCCGTGCCGCAAGTTTATTTATTAAATGAGCAAGGCATTAATGCTTTTGCGGCTGGCTGGAAAACCACAAATGCAGTTATCGGTATTACCCAAGGTGCGTTGGAGCGATTAACACGTGACGAATTGCAAGGTGTGATTGCGCATGAGTTTAGCCATATTTTTAATGGCGATATGCGTTTGAATATTCGTTTGATTGCAGTGTTGCACGGCATCTTAATGATTGGCATGTTGGGGCGAATGATTTTGCGTTCGATGCTTTACATGCGCACGTCACGAAACAGCAAAAGCAGTGGTCAGGCGATGTTATTAATTCTTGGTATCGGCGGTACGTTAGCACTGGTTGGTTATACCGGCACGTTTTTTGGTAACTGGATTAAATCGCTGATAAGCCGGCAGCGAGAATATTTAGCCGATGCGTCCGCAGTACAATTTACTCGCAGTAATGAAGGCATTGCCAATGCCTTGAAAAAAATTGGTGGGGCTGTTCCTGGTTCGGCAATTTTAAATGCATCGGTTGATGAATATAGCCACGCTTATTTTGCTCTCGGTGAAACTGGTGGGCTCAGCATGTTCTCATTTTCAACGCACCCACCACTAAAGCAACGCATCTTACGCATTCAACCGGGTTGGAATGGAAAATATGCTTTTGATGAAAGAAAACCGCGGCATGACCACGGCGAGGAAAAACAAAAGCAGCAAAATGGAAAAAATAAACGTAAAAAAACCTTTGCCACTAACGTTGCCATTGGCGCAGGTATGAATGCTGCATCGATGAATGTCGAAATGCAAGATGCAATGAATGCACTGGACAATATTGGTGATGTTACAAAAGAACAAGTAGACGCTGCACATATCTGGCGCAAAGAATTGCCGGATGCAATACTGACCAATGCAGAAAATCCTTACGGTGCGCAAGCCTTAATACTGGCATTGCTACTAGATAAAAATGCAGACATTGAAAAACAACAATATGCTGTGCTGGATGACGCTATCGGAGAGTTGCACAGCAGCTACGTTAAAAAAGTCCAGCATGATGTTACCGAACTTGCACGAACGCAAACACTTTCATTGATTGATTTAACAATGCCAACTTTGCGAGAAATGACCGTTGATCAATACCAACGATTTAAATATTCACTTCAGCAATTAATAAAAGCTGATAAAAAAATCACTTTGCGCGAATGGATTATTCAACGAGTCATCGTGCAGCATTTAGATGAACAATACGGTCATCGTAAAAAACCGATAGAAAAATATTTTGTATTGGGTTCAGCAAAAAATGCCAGCGAACTACTGCTATCGTTGCTGGCTTATCTTGAGCATAAAGATGTGCCCGAGAATAGTGAATATGGAGCCCAGCAGGCATTTGATAACGCGAAACGCTCTGTCAGCGCGGGTGCATTAAAATTATTAGCAAAAGAAGCCGTGTCGCTGGACGGTCTGGATAATGCCATGGACGAATTAGCTTTTTTAAAACCACCTCTCAAAAAACGTTTTTTACAGGCTTGTGTTAGTTGCATCTCTCATGATGGCAAAGTCACGATACAGGCGTATGAATTAACCCGTGCTATTGCCAGTTGTCTGGACTGTCCGATGCCGCCGGTGCTGGTTGATAAACCTTCTTGATCTCCCCCAGCTTGATTACCGTAGGCCGGCTTAAGCGATAGCGTAGCCGGCAACTTTCTCCACAATCATCACGACAGTGGTAGGATACGGTAAAAAATATTCGTACATAACTTCGAAAAATGGACAGCAAGGATAAAAAACAACTCAGCGAAACCGATATCTGCGATCTGTTTATCACGCCAGCTATTAAAGATGCGGGTTGGGATCCGATGCAGCAGATCCGCCGTGAAATGACCTTGACGCCCGGTCCCGTCATCGTTCGCGGCAATATGTCATCACGCAATAAAAAGAAGAAAAAATTTGCTGATTATGTGCTCTCATGGGAGCCGGGTATTCCTGTGGCTGTTGTAGAAGCCAAAGACAACAAGCACACGGTAAGTCACGGTATGCAGCAGGCGTTGGGTTATGCCGATCCTTGAAGTGCCGAATGCCTTTAGTTCCAATGGTGATGCTTTTGCTTCGTATAACAAAGTTGCCGTACAGGGCGAAGATATCGAAACACAATTATCCATGGAAAATTTTCCGGAGCCAGAGGTGCTCTGGCAACGCTATAAAACATTCCGCAGTATTGAAGCGTCGGCTGAAGACCTTGTAGTACAGCCCTACCATAGCGATGGCAGCGGTAAAGAAGCGCGTTACTATCAGGTCGAAGCCATTAATCGTACGGTAGAAGCGGTAGCCCGAGGGCAAAAGCGTGTCTTACTTGTTATGGCAACGGGCACCGGTAAAACCTATACCACCTTTCAGATTATCTGGCGTTTATGGAAAGCTAGAAAAGTCAAAAGAGTATTATTTCTCGCCGACAGAAACATTCTGATCGATCAAACGCTGGTCAACGATTTCAAGCCGTTTGGTGCGGTGATGACCAAAATAAAAAATCGTGAAATCGATCCGTCGTATGAAATTCATCTGGGCTTGTACCAGGCTATCACCGGCACCGAGGAAGAGGATAAAATCTTCAAGTCGGTTACCCCGGATTTTTTCGATATGATAGTGATCGACGAGTGTCACCGCGGCAGTGCTGCCGATGATTCTGCCTGGCGAACAGGCCAGAGCAGTGCTGACCGCATTGCTCGATAAATACGCCGATGAAGGCATCACCACAGTTGAGAGTGCCAAAGTGCTGAAACTCAAACCCTTCGACCAGTTCGGCACACCGGTGGAAATTATCAATCAGATTTATTGTGATCATTTCATTCGTATGCGTTTTTGCATTAAATCACTTATTCCTACGTATATACAATTGCTAGGTTCATCTACATTGGTTAGAGATAATATTAGTGACCTGTTTGTAAGCACTGCAGGACAAAAAACAGTAAACCAAAAGCATATTGGCTCGTTAGTTATAACATTGCCACCAGTTGCTGAACAACACCGCATAGTCACCAAAGTCGATGAACTCATGACAATCTGTGATACCCTCAAAGCCCGCCTTCAGGAAGCTCAAACCACCCAGGTCCAACTCGCCGATGCCATTGTCAAACAGGCGGTTGCCTGATTGTTCTATAAAGCCAGGTATTCAGGTTTATGACATATCCAATAATTGAATTATCAGCCGATGTGCCAGAACAGCTTGAACAATTAGGCACCAAGACAAAATTCTGGTATCACGACAGTGATGGCAGGCGCATGTTGTTTAAAGAAGGTCGTCCGAATACGGGGGAAAACTGGGCGGAAAAAATTTGCTGTGAATTATGCCGAAAACTGGGATTGCCTCATGCCGAGTATGAGCTGGCGGTATGGAAAGATGGTCGAAAAGGTGTTGTGTCGCCAATGTTTGTACCGAAAGG
>UOFD01000040.1_pt1 | contig 20214 bp, 19 predicted proteins | sample 1990101 | NCBI WGS metagenome assembly UOFD01 (sample SAMEA4728526, study PRJEB27164) | hydrothermal vent metagenome | biome: marine basaltic hydrothermal vent biome; feature: marine hydrothermal vent; material: mineral | place: Pacific Ocean | collected 2011-06-14/2011-07-23 | depth 1741 m | reverse complement strand
GCTTCGTGCAAAGCTCTCTTATTAACGGAAAATAAAATTACAAATTCATGTTGCCTGATAACTGTAAGTTGCTATTTAGTAATACTGAAATTACAGGCGCACTTGATAAACTAGCAGATAAATTAAATCAACAACTAGAAAATGAAACCCCTGTCGTATTATGTGTTATGCAAGGTGGGTTAATATTTTCCGGGCAGTTAATTCCAAAGTTAAAATGTATGCTAGAAATCGATTACATTCATGCCACCCGGTATAATAATAAAACATCCGGTGGTGAACTGCTCTGGAAAGCCTACCCTGTAACAGCGCTAAAAAATAGAACAGTGCTGATTCTTGATGACATTCTTGATGAAGGGCACACGCTGAAAAAAATTATTCAATACTGTGAATTACAGGGTGCCAGTAAAATTTTTTCAGCGGTTATGTTAAGAAAAAATCACAATCGCTGTGTTGCTGAAAATTTGACTGATAATATAGCGTTGAATGTTGACGATAGATATGTGTTTGGTTTTGGGATGGATTATAACGGAAACTACCGACAGCTCGATGCAATTTATGCGTTAGAACAATAATAATATGAACTTGAACTTGAACTTGCTAAAGGAATGAAGTGTGAAACTAGCAATAATAAGCGGTAGCTTGCTCAAAGAAATTAATGGTATTGAAAATGCAACAGAAGAGCGCATTAAAACACCTTTTGGTTTGCCATCAGATAATTTTACCAGTGGTGAAATAGATGGTTTAGAGGTAGTTTGTTTTAATCGTCATGGTGTTTCACACCATATTGCGCCACATCAAATTAATTATAAAGCCAATATGTTCGTGTTAAAAATATTGGATGTCACGCATATTATCGCTATCACTGCAGTGGGTGGCATTAGTGAAAAAATGTCACCAATGAAATGGGTCGTGCCTGACCAGATTATTGATTATACCCACGGTCGAATTCACACCTATAACGATGCCAATGATGCTGAAGTTCAGCACATTGATTTCAGCTACCCCTTTGATGCGCAGTTAAATAAGCAGCTAGTTGCAGCGATAGAAATGATATTGGATGAAAATGTGGGCAGAACATATGAAAGCGAAGCAACGTATGGTGTGACGCAAGGGCCGCGACTTGAAACGGTTGCAGAAATTAATCGTATGCAGCGTGATGGCTGTAACATTGTGGGGATGACGGCGATGCCGGAAGCGGCGTTTGCCCGCGAATTAGATATGAAATATTCGATGCTATCGCTGGTGGTTAACTGGGCAGCAGGCAAGGGCGGCGTTAATAAATCAGTGGGTGAGTCAGTGGATGATGTAATTAACCGTCCAGCGCCAGCAATTGTTTCAATGGATGAAATAAGACAGCGAATTTTAGAAGGAAATGAAACCGCAGAAAAAATCATTCATAACGTAATTCCAATTTTGAAGTCAATCGAGTAGACGTTAAACTGCTTGAGAATCAAACACGCGAAAGGATTTTTTCGCATTCTACGATATAAGCCTTGCGTCCAAATATAAACTGCCAACGCGAGCCGCCGCATTGCTTCCACAGAACGGCAGAACGAATACCGGCGAGTAATAATGCTCGAACTTTGCTGGCATTAGCTTCATTGTTTAAATAAGGCTGCTCACCATTAACAATTATTTTTGGACCAAGCGTGCTGATGGTTTCTTTGTAGATATGTCCCAGCTTTGCAAAAGTGTTTTCGTGGCACAGTGAAAAAAATTCAAACTGGACTTCAACTTTATTTAATCGCTGACTGATGTCGTCTAACATTTTTTTATTCGCTGACAATTTTTTTTCCAGCATAAGAAGCGACACCACGTATTTTGTTACTTCATTGTCACGAGATGAGGGATTATTTAAATGTTGGAGTAAAATTTTCACGCCATGGCTAACACCAGCAAGACTGCCATAAACGTCTTCGACACTGCTGGCATCGAAACGAAAAAGTGTTTCAAGACTGGATTCGATATGCGCACTATTCGCCATACCTTTACTTGCAATGTGTTTTACTAACGATGCAGCCTGGTAAGTGCCAGCAAGTGCTAGTGTTTGGTCGTATTTATTATGTAGCATTAGAATTTTTTTTTAAGGTTTTTCACTTTTCACTTTTCATTTGCATGTACATTGTTTCAATTACGCCACCACCAAGACAAACTTCATTCTGATAAAAAACGATAGATTGCCCCGGTGTAATAGCACGTTGTGTTTCATCAAAATACACTTTGTATTTTCCGCTATTAATTTTTGTTAGTCGGCAGTTTTGGTCACTCTGGCGATAGCGTATTTTTGCAGTAAGTTCAGTATCAACATCAGGTTCTGTTTGTTCTATCCAGTTAACCTGACTGGTTTCGAGTGTGTTATGAAACATGGCAGGGTGGTTATGCCCTTGTGCAATTTTTAATATGTTGTTAATTAAATCTTTTTCAACCACGTACCAGGGTTCTTCGTCGCTGTCTTTTAAGCCGCCGATGCCTAAACCTTTACGCTGACCTAAGGTGTAATACATTAAACCGTTGTGCTGGCCAATGTTATCGTCATCGACCGTGTGAATTTCACCAGGTTTTGCGGGCAGGTATTTTTCTAAAAAAATATTAAAGCGACGCTCACCAATAAAACAAATGCCGGTACTGTCTTTTTTGTCGTGGGTGATTAGGTTGTTTTGTTTTGCTAACTCACGAATGTGTGGTTTATCAATTTCACCGATGGGAAACATTGCGTGTGATAATTGATGTTGATTCAAAGCATGTAAAAAATAACTTTGATCTTTATTGTTATCAGTGCCGCGCAGTAGTTGTATTTTATTTTTATTTTGCTGGGTGCGGGCGTAGTGCCCAGTTGCAATTTTTTTTGCACCTAGCGATTGTGCATGTTCTAAAAATGCGCGAAATTTTATTTCTTTGTTACATAAAATATCGGGATTAGGGGTGCGACCAGCGCTGTACTCATCTAAAAAATGCTGGAATACTCTGTCCCAGTATTCGCTAGAAAAATTAATTGTGTGTAATTTTATGCTGAGCGTATGGCATATTTCTGTCGCATCTTTTAAATCAACCGCGGCGGCGCAATATTCTTCGTCATCGTCTTCTTCCCAGTTTTTCATGAACAGACCTTCTACTTCGTAACCCTGTTCGAGAAGTAATAATGCGGCGACGGAAGAATCAACACCACCTGACATTCCAACAACGATTTTTTGTTTATGCATTGTATTTTTAGTTACGGAACGGTGATTAGCATATCCAGTGGGTAACGTTTACCAGCAAGATAATCATCAATGCAATTAATTACAAGTGGGCTGCGTAATTTATGTGAGGCTTGAATGAGTTCGTCACGACTTTTCCAGAGTGCCTGTAATATACCATCATCAAGTGGCTGTTGTGCATTGTGATTTTTGCAGCTGCCGCAAATGGCAACACGCAGAAAAGTTTTACCGGTATCGGGATGTTTCCAGAGATAAACACCAATGACTGCTTCGGGAACAAATTGCCAGCCAGATTCTTCCTGTGTTTCTCGAATGACCGCATCGATGAAACTTTCGTCAGGGTCGAGGTGCCCCGCGGGTTGATTGAATACACGTTTGCCATGAGTGAGTTCTTCTACTATTAGAAATTTATTGTCGCGTTCAATAATTGCGGCGACGGTTGCGTGTGGTTTCCAGGTCATAAGGTTATTCTTTAACGGCGATTTTTCAGGTACGGTTTTTTGGCGCGTTTATTAGCAACAGAGTAACGCCAGAAGCCGTCAATCGCAAAATAACCAATGAGGCTGCTGGTCGATGCAATGGTAAAACAGCCAACTAAAAAAGGTTTCCAGCTGGATGCTAGTTCGTTGAATAACCAGTCTATGGTTAGTTCAAAGCTAAAATCTGTTGGCGGCTCGCCAATAATCCAGGTGCCTGCGAGATAAGCAAAGTAGAACATTGGTGGAATAGTCAGTGGATTTGTAACCCATACTAAAGCAATGGATAGTGGTAAGTTTGTGCCAAACCAGATGGCAAAACCTGCCGCTAGCGCCATTTGAAAGGGTACGGGCATCCATGCAAAAAATAGTCCGACAGCAAATGCGCCAGCGACTGAACGTCGATTTAAATGCCATAAATTGGGTTCGTGTAACCAGTCACCAAAAATTTGTAGGGTTTTGTTTTCTTTAATGGTTTGAGATTTTGGCAGAAAACGTTGGAAAAATTTGCGTGGCATGGTTATAGTGTTAGCTGCTATAGTGGAGAGGGTTATAGTGATGTTTTAGTAAAGCATAATTATAACCTTATTTGTGTGAGCTTTTTATTTTAATGCTTCGTCTGTTTACGCAAAAATTATTTACGGAATTATTTTCAGGATTGTTTATGTTACACAGGGATTTGTGATGCGCCACAAAATAGGAGAGTGTAAAGCAGGGATGTTTGTCTATGCGTTGGCGTTTTTGTCAGGCGTTATTGCTGTTCAGCAACTCGTTAATTTGCCAGAGTCTTCCACGCTTTTTTTATTGTTCGGTTTTGCTTGCCTTTGTTTTTTTTGGTTAGTTTTTCTGCGCAAGAAAAACGCCTTGATTTTTACAAAACAATATACTTTAATTTGTTACCTTATCTTGATGTTTTTAACGGGATTTATATATTCATATTATCATGCTGAACGGCAACTATCCTTACGTCTGGATGAAACCTTAGTAGGAAGAAATATTGTTGTTGATGGTTTTATTTCTAATATCCCAACAGTCAATGGAAAGGTGCGGCGGTTTGAATTTGTTGTTGAAACTCACCAAATACTTGATGGTGAAGGTGCCCGTTTAGCTACAGAAAAATCATCTAAACAATTTCCTAAAAAAATTCGCTTAAGTTGGTACTACGGTCGTACGGTTAATGCTGGAGAAAAATGGCAGTTGGAAGTGCGTTTAAAGCCACCGCACGGTTTTATGAATCCAGGTGGTTTTGATTATGAAGCCTGGTTATTTCAACATGGCATCGATGCGACGGGTTACGTGCGTAAATCCAGTTTCAATAAACGGGCACAAGAAACGTCCGGCGACATCAATTCTTTTCGGCAATTATTAAGTGAAAAAATTGACGCACTGTCCAATCGCTTGAATACAAATGGAAATAATTCCTTTTCATTAGTGAAGGCTCTGGCTATTGGTGATAAATCTTCAATAACAAATCAACAATGGCGAGTTTTGGCGAATACTGGCACTAGCCATTTAATGGCAATATCAGGTCTGCACATTGGTCTGGCCTCATTGTTTGTTTATGTGCTGGTTCGTCGAATAGTGCCTGCTCGCGCGATGAAGTACGTGCCAGCACAGCATATTGCGTTATTGTTTGGCATGTTGTCAGCGTTGCTGTATGCATTGATTGCAGGTTTATCGATTCCCACGCAGCGTGCCATTACTATGCTGTTTGTACTGTCGTTAATGCTGTTGATTCGACGTAATCATCGACCCATTGATGCGCTTGGTTTTGCATTGTTATCGGTATTATTGATTGATCCATTAGCGATTTTATCTGCGGGTTTCTGGTTTTCATTTTCAGCGGTTGCGGTTATTTTTATTGGTGTTAGCAATGCGAAAAAACAGTTTGGCGTGAATGTTTCGTTGTGGCAAAAAATATTTGCAGTGTTGAAGCAGTGGATTCGACTTCAATTACTAATTAGCCTTTTTTTATTGCCGTTATCGTTGTTTATGTTTCAACAAGTTTCATTGGTATCACCTTTGGTTAATTTGTTATTGATACCTTATGTGAGTTTTTTGGTTGTGCCGCTTGTGTTGCTGGCAATTATTTGTTTTTTCATAATGCCATTTTTTTCTGATATGTTATTCACTGCAGCAAAAATGTTCCTGGATTTTGTGTGGCCGTTACTGTCGTTTGTTTCGGCGCAACCTTATGCTTTATGGATAAAGGGCGATGTTAGTATTGTTGAGCTGTTGATGGCAGCGATTACAATGCTGTTAATATTTTATGCAAGAAGAATAACATGCCATATTTTTGATTGTAAAAAGACAAAGATGTGTAACCGTGTCAGTTGGTTATTTCGGTTGTGCGCGTGTTTATTATTTACCCCATTACTAATTACGAATAAAAAAAATCTTAACAATGGTGAATACCAATTAACGGTACTTGATGTTGGTCAGGGATCTGCAGCAGTGATTCAAACGCAAAATCATGTGTTGGTGTTTGATGCTGGCGCAAAATTTAGTGACAGGTTAAACGCGGGTAGTGGTGTGGTGATGCCTTATCTACGTTCGCAAGGAATTAAAAACCTAGACACTCTTATTATCAGTCATGGTGATGCTGACCATATTGGTGGTGCGCAGGCGATTCTTAATGAATATCCTGACGTTGTCCTTATTGGTCAAAATATAGAAAATCTTCAGCCAAAAAATGTGCAGGTGGGTAGTAAGCAACTATGTGTCGCTGATATGAAATGGCAGTGGGATGGCGTTGATTTTGCATTTTTATCGCCAAAAAAAGTATTTTCATCGCTGCGGCAGGGTAAGAAACGTAATAATGTCTCCTGTGTTTTACAGATTTCTTCAAAAGCAGGTAAAACGCTATTTACAGGTGATATTGAAAAAGCAGCGGAAAAACAATTGCTTCAGCAATACGGCAAACAGCTCGCATCGGATGTTTTAATTGTACCACATCACGGCAGTAAAACGTCATCAAGCCTGGCTTTTGTTCAAACGGTAAATCCAAAAATAGCTTTAATTTCAGTAGGTTACAAAAATCGTTATCGTTTGCCAAGCAATAAAATTGTTGCAAGATACCAGCTGTTAAATCGAGACGTATTACAAACAGACAGTAGTGGTGCTATTACTATCCAGTTAACTAAGGATGCTGGAATCAGTATAGAAAGGCATCGGGAGATGGCGAGAGCTTTTTGGCATTATTAATAGAGGTGCCCTTAATAGACTAATACGGCTTGCAATTATTCCGTAATGGATATAAATTGTGCGCCAGCTTCATGATGATAAAGGAGTTGATTCGCCTGTACAGGTATCTAATTTAAAAAGTTATCCAGGCAATTTAAAACTAAGCAACAAAATTAACGACAACTAACTAAATATCTACCTACTATTGGGAGTAACAAATGTTTAAATGTTCTAAATGGCTGCTTGTAGCCACTATAGCCTTCTCAGGCTTTATTACAAGTGCAGCGAATGCTGCAGATCTTGTCAAACCTTTTATTCTTGCTGATGGCGCATCTGGTGATGTTGCTTCTGTTGCAGCATCGACTAAAGAAAAATTAACGGCAGCTGGTTTTGAAGTCGTTGGCTCTAATTCACCTTATGCTAATGTTGAAAACATCGTATTTACTAGCAGCGAGTTAAAAGCAGCTGCAACTAAATCTGAGCGTGGTGGTTATGGTGCGGCAATGCGTGCATCTGTAACAAAAGTTGGCAGCGACATTCAGGTAACTTACACTAATCCTATTTACTGGGCGAATGCTTACCGTTTGTCTAGCAACCTTGATGGTGTTACTGCTAAATTAAAATCAGCCTTAGGCATGCAAAAGCAATATGGTACTGGTGAAAAAGAATTAACTGCAGAAGATATGCGCGGTTACCATTACACAATGATGATGGAATATTTTGATGATCCAAGTGATCTTGCTGGTTACGATAGTCATGCTGAAGCTGTAGCAGCTGTTGAAAAAAGTTTAGCTGCTGGTAAAGCGGGTACTTCACAAGTTTATAAAATTAATGTTGGTAAAGATACTGAAGGTAAGGAAATGACTTTGTTTGGTGTTGCTTTGGGTGGCACTAGCGATTCTGACTGTAGTGGTGATAAATACATCATGGACAGCATCGATAAAAGTGAAATTCGTCACTCAGCACATCTTCCATATGAACTTATGGTTTATGGTGATGACGTAGAAGCGCTATTTGGACGTTTCCGTATTGCGATTAGCTGGCCTCATCTGCCTATGATGGCAAGTGAAACTGGTGCAACTTTCATGAGCATTATGTGTGCGCCTGGTTCTATCAAGGATGCATTAACAGCAGCAGCTGGTGGTAGTAGTGACGACTTCTAATGTTTAATTGTTTCACTTTGAAACATTAAGTTAGACATATTTTAGAAGTAATAAAAAGCCCCGCATTAGCGGGGTTTTTTATTACTTGAGTTTTATTACTTGAGTTTTACTGCTTGAGAAAAAATTTGATTTTGGATAGTGGCAAGTTGCCACTATGGCGTTTGCTATAAATAAAGTAAGATAGGCGCTGCTCTGTAAAGATTTTTAATAATAACTACAATGGCTTATTATTTTTAACATTGTCTTAGTCGAAGGTGTCATGTGTTTGAATTAGTAAAATCTGGCGGTTGGTTAATGCTGCCAATTATTTTGTGTTCAATTATATCTATTTCTATTATTGCCGAGCGCTTTTGGAGTTTGCGCCGAGAAAAAGTGTTGCCTAGACATCTGGTAGCAAATGTCTGGAATGCTATAAAAAAAGATAATTTAGAAAAAGCTGACATTGAAGCACTCAGTAAAGAATCTGCGTTAGGGCAAATATTAAGCACTGGTCTGTTAAATCGCAGTGAAAGCCGAGAGCGCATTAAAGAATGTATTGAAGAAAGAGGGCGTGAAGTGGTTCACGACCTTGAAAGGTTTTTAAATACGCTGGGCACAATTGCATCTATTTCGCCTTTGTTGGGCTTGTTAGGTACGGTTATCGGTATGATTAGTGTGTTTGCGGCTATTACGCAGCATGGTGTTGGTGACCCAGGTGCTTTGGCTGGTGGCATTTCACAGGCGATGATTACTACTGCAGCGGGTTTAACAGTGGCTATTTTCAGTCTGGTTTTCTATCGCTATTTTCGTCGTAAAGTTGATGGTATTGTTGTAATAATGGAGCGTGAAGCCATCAAAATGGTAGACGTTTTACATAATAATCGTAAGCAACATACGAAACCAACATCGAAACCAACATCAAAAAGCAGTTCTAAGAATAAAACCGACAAGACAAAAAAATGAATTTACGACCTGGTCATAAAGAAGAAAGCGTAGAGGTTAATTTAACGCCACTAATTGATGTTGTATTTTTGTTACTTATTTTTTTCATGGTGACAACAACATTTGATCGTCATGCGAAATTAAAAGTATCTTTGCCTGAATCTTCGGCAAAAATTTCACAGCAAAAAAGTGAGCAATTGGTATTGGCAATTGATGCAAAGGGAAACTATTTTTTGAATGACCGTCAAATCGTTAATCAACAACTAGATACTTTAAAGCAAGCATTGCAAAAAACCATTGGCAAAGACAAACAAGATTACAAAGATGTTGCGCTGGTATTAAAAGCCGATGCTAATGCGCCGCATCAATTTGTTGTTCGTGCGATGGATGCTGCCTCGCAATTAGGTCTAACAAAATTGTCCATTGCAACGATTCAGAGTAAATAAATCTGCTGGTATTTATGTCAAAAAATAAATCATTAAATAATGAAACAGAAGGACAGGTAAACAGTTATTACCTCTATCGCCGTTTACTGTCTTATGCGCTTGTTTATTGGGAAATTTTTATTGTAGCGATTATAGGTATGGTTATCGTTGCTGTTGCGTCAGCGGCTTTTCCGGCATTAATGCAACCAATGATGGACGGCGGTTTTGTTGATCGTGACCCAGAAGTCATTAAGTGGATACCGCTTGCAATTATTGCTGTTTTTTTTGTTCGAGTGATAGGTGCGTTTGCTTCCGGTTATGGCATGAGTGTTATTAGCCGTAATGTGATTCGTGAATTGCGCAAAGAAATGTTTTCTCGTTTGGTATCACTGCCAAAGGCATTTTATGACAAAGCAACAACCGGCGAGTTAATGTCAAAGTTTTCTTATGACGTTGAGCAAGTTGCAAACTCTACTACTAAGGCTATTACCGTTTTTATTCGTGACACATTAACCGTTATTGCACTGCTTAGCTGGATGTTTTATTTAAATGTAAAGTTAGCGTTAGTATTCTCACTTGTTGCACCCATTGTTGCTTTTCTTGTTATTGTCGTGTCAAAGCGTTTTCGTAAAATAAGCCATAATATTCAACTTAGCATGGGGAGTGTTTCTCGTATTATTGAAGAAGCGATTAAAGGTCAGCTAGTAGTAAAAATTTTTGGCGGTCGCACTTATGAAGAGGGACAATTTGCAGTCGTTAACGATAGAAATCGTCGGCAACAGTTGCGCATGCAAATGACTCAGTCACTTAGCTCACCTATTGTTCAATTGCTTTTGGCGAGTGCCTTAGCATTAATTATTTATCTGGCGACACACGAAGGTATGCGAGCTGAAATCAGTGCTGGTACGTTCATGTCATTTATTACCGCGATGTCAATGTTATTGCCACCCGTGCGCTCGTTAACTTCAATTGTTAGTGAATTACAACGTGGCATCGCTGCTGCAGAAAGTATATTTACTTTTATTGATTTAAAGCAAGAACATGATGAAGGTAAACATCGAACAGGTAAAGTGGCAGGTTTAATAGAGTTTAATGATGTTAGTTTTTGTTATGAAGGTGAAGATAAAACAGCGTTGAACACGATTAATATAACGATAAAAGCAGGGCAAACGGTGGCTTTTGTTGGGCGCTCAGGTAGTGGTAAATCAACGTTGTTAAATTTAATCCCACGGCTTTACGATATCGTCGAAGGTGAAGTTCGTCTTGATGGTGTTAATGTGCAAGATTATGGTTTGGATGATCTGCGCAGTCATATCTCTTATGTTGGGCAAGACGTGGTTTTATTCAATGATACCATTGAACATAATATTGCCTACGGCGATATGAAAACACGTAGTCATAAAGAAGTTGTAGCGGCAGCAAAATCAGCTTTTGCTTACGATTTTATTAAAGAATCTAATAACGGTTTTCAAACGATTGTCGGCGAGCGAGGCGTAATGTTGTCAGGTGGGCAGCGGCAAAGAATTGCTATTGCACGTGCTTTATTAAATGATACGCCAATACTAATACTTGATGAAGCAACATCTGCACTTGATACCGAATCTGAAAAATACATACAGGAATCACTAGAAAAACTAATGGAAAATCGCACAACATTGATTATTGCGCATCGTCTTTCAACAATTGAAAATGCTGACATTATTATTGTTATGGATAAAGGACAGATTGTTGAAAAAGGCACACATCAGGAATTGATAGCATTAAAAGGACATTACACTTCATTGCACCAAATGAGTTTTAAAGAAAGTTAAGTGTACGATAACTCGTTAAAACTATCGATAATGAAATCACTGCAACACTATTGGTATCAATCTGGTTTTTTAGCGACTTTTTTTTCCTGGTCGTTACTACCGCTGTCTTTTTTATATTGTGTAGTGACTTTTATTCGACGAAAGCTTTATCAGCTTAAATTTAAAAAAAGTTATTCAGCTAATGTGCCGGTTGTTGTTATTGGGAATATTGTTGCCGGCGGTAGCGGGAAAACGCCACTGCTTATTGCAATTTGTGAGTTTATAAAAAATAATGGATTTAAAGCAGGCGTTGTAAGCCGTGGTTATGGCAGCAATGTTGTGGGTGTAAAACAAGTACAGGCAAATGATTCTGCTGCACAGGCTGGTGATGAACCGCTGATGATTTACCAACGCACTGGAGTACCGGTTGTTATTAGTGCTGATCGAGTGGCGGCGGTGGATTATCTACTTAAAAAAAACCAATGCGACATTGTGCTTTCAGATGATGGTTTACAACATTACCGTATGCAAAGAAATATTGAGATTGCGGTTATTGATGCGTCCAGAGGTTTTGGAAATGGTTTTTGTTTGCCCGCTGGACCGCTTCGTGAACGTGTATCGCGATTAAATGATGTTGATATCATCGCCTATAATGGCGTAACCGAACAGGCGAGAAGTGAAGCGACTGAAATACGATCGTATGCATTAAGAATTATTGATGTTTATCATTTGAGCGATGGCAGACATGTTGCATTGTCATCTTTTTCAAATAAATGTATTCATGCTGTTGCTGGAATTGGTAATCCATCACGATTTTTTACGCAATTAAAAAAAAATGGTATAGAGCTTATTGAACATGCCTTTTCTGATCATCATCGTTACACACAAGCCGATTTTTTAACCTGGGGAAATGACTGCATTGTTATGACAGAAAAAGATGCCGTTAAATGTAATCACTTATCATTACCTGATGCATGGGTGATTAGCGTTACTGCGGAGCTTTCAAAGTCGCTGGAATTAGAGCTGAGCGAAAAAATTCTACCTTTGTTGCGCGGCAGCTGAAAAAATGAAAAAAAAATTATTGGCAATTTTGGTTTGTCCATTATGCAAAGGCGAGCTAATCCACAGCTCTCGAAAGAAACGGCTAATCTGCAAAAAGGACAAGTTGGCTTATCCAGTGCGTAATGGCATTCCTGTACTTCTTGCGGCGGATGCTATAAAAATTGGCAATTAATCAGAGGTGCCTCAAGTGGTATTTGACGGTTGTTGAATGCCGGAGATTATGCAGCAAAACTACGCTAAACTACCCATGATTTTTCAGATGAATCTTACATAGATATTTTAATGAGCGAAAATTTTAAAATAATTATTTTGGCAATTTTTGATCAAGATGATTTTCCCAATAAAGCAATGGCAGATATTCATGGTAAGCCCATGATTCAACATGTATTTGAAAGCGCAAAAGATTCGACAGCATCAGAGATTGTTATCGCTACAGACAGTACCCGCGTAGGTATGACAGCAGAAGAGTTTGGTGCCACAGTTTGTATGATGGTGGATGATGATTTAATGGGTTTAAGTCGCCTTGCAGAAGTCGCGGATAAAATGAAGTGGAGTGATGACACCATTATTGTAAATTTTCCTGGTGATGCGCCGCTAACACCAAGTTCGATTATTCAGCAAGTTGCTGATAACTTAAGTATGCAGACAGAAGCTGATTGTGCCATATTGTATTCCATGGTTGCACATGATGTCGCGGAAAAAAATACAACAATAAATTTGATTGTTGATAGTAATGAACATGTAATATATATGAGCCGTCGTCCAATTCCTCATCAGGTATCAGAAACTTATATGATTTCTGAATACAAATGTTATATCGAAATAAATGCATATCGCACAGGTTTATTACGTATTTACAGAAATTTACCCGAAAGCGAACTTGACTGGGCAGAAAATATTGAAGAATTAAAATTGCTTTATAGCGGCATGAAAATTAATGCAGATGAAGCTAATAGCTTGATTGGTCAACGTGCAATTAGTGCGGATGACATTGAAAAAATAAAAACACAGATTGCACCAACGCGGTAACGCTTCTTACCATAAATAAACGGTTTTATTTTCTATTTTTTTGCTCTTTAATTTATGCAAATTAAAGTATACAGCAGGTTACTCTTGAAAAATTTTAATAATTTTTTTGCCACTTGTTCTAAAGGTGTTGAAGATCTGCTTCAAAAAGAGCTTGAACAGCTAGGAATTTCCGATACAAAAATACATGTTGGTGGTGTTGCTTTTACTGCTGATATTGAACATGCTTATAAAACTTGCCTGTGGTCGCGTGTTGCCAGCAGAATTCTTCTGCAATTAAAAGATTTCACAATATCTTCAGATGATGATTTATATCATGAAATAATTGATGTTGACTGGAGACAACATTTCTCTGAAGAAAATACGTTAGCGATTGATTGTTTTAGTTCACATAACATCGTTAACAATAGCTATTTTGCAACATTACGAATTAAAGATGCGATTGTTGATCAGTTTGTAAAAAAGACCGAACAACGGCCATCGATCGATCGAGAAAATCCGGACATAAGAATAAATGTTTATCTTAGTGATAAACAGTGCCTGCTGTATCTTGATTTATCCGGCGAGGCATTGCATAAACGTGGTTATCGACAAACAGCTGGTAGTGCGCCTTTGCGAGAAACTTTAGCCGCATCAATGTTATATCGCGCAAAGTGGAACGCTTTTTATGAAAAAAGTTTACCGTTTTATGACCCGATGTGCGGTAGTGGAACTTTGCTTATTGAAGCAGCAATGATGGCGGCAGAGATTGCGCCTGGGATTTTACGTAAACAATTTGGTTTTTTTCACTGGAAGTTTTTTTCTCAAGATAAAATAGAGCAGAAAAAATGGTCGTCTATTTTGCATGATGCAGAAGATAAAAAGCAAAAAGGTTTGGCTAATGCACCTGTTATTAGCGGCAGTGATAACAGCGAGCAACTTGTTGGTATTGCCCGGTTAAATATAAAAATGGCAGGTTTAACATCAGTTGTTAAAGTTTTTTTACGAGATGCAAGCAAAGATATAACGCCATATACTAAAAAGCATGGTTTGATTGTTACAAACCCACCCTACGGTAAACGTATAGGACAGGTTCAATTATTACGGACTTTGTATCATCGGTTTGGCATCCAGCTAAAAGCTAATTTTAATGGTTGGACAGCCGTTATTATTACTTCAGAACAAGAATTGGCAAAAAGCATTGGTATGCGTGCCTTTCGTAAAAACACATTGTTTAATGGGGCACTAAAATCTGTTCTTTATCAATATCGAATTGATTCGCAGAAAATAAAATCTGTTGATGATGAAATAATAAATGAAAACCAGGAAACTGATATTGTTGATAATTTACCATCATCAGCGTCGCAATCTTTGGAATCATCGAGTACAGAACATGTTTTGATGTTTTCTAATCGGCTAAAGAAAAATTATAAACATTTAAAAAAATGGGCAAGAAAAAACAATATAAATTGTTATCGGGTTTATGATGCCGATATCCCACAATACGCGGTGGCGATTGATAAATATGATAACTGGATTCATGTGCAGGAGTATCAAGCACCAAAAACAGTCGATAAACAAAAAGCTTTTTTGCGCATTAATGATGTCATTGATGTGGTTGCCGATATTCTCGAAACAAAACAACAATGCGTCGTCTTAAAAGTCAGAAAGAAACAGGAAGGCTCTGCGCAATATCAAAAGCAGGACAAAAAAGACTATACAACAACAGTATTGGAAAATGATCTTAAATTTATTATTAATATGTATGATTATATTGATACAGGATTATTTCTCGATCATCGAAATACTCGGCAGTTAATTCGCAAGCTTGCGAGCCAAAAGAGTTTTCTTAATCTTTTTTCTTACACCGGTAGCGTGACGGTTTATGCTGCAGCGGGTGGTGCAAAAACGACAACAACCGTGGATATGTCCAATACTTATTTAAACTGGGCGCGTGAGAACATGTCTATAAATGGTTATATTAATAAGGTTTATAAGGATGATAGTCATGCGTTTATTCGTGAAGATTGTTTGAAATGGTTGCAGCTAGCGATAGCTGAAGGAAAGAAGTATCAGTTAATATTTGTTGACCCACCAACTTTTTCAAATTCTAAAAAAATGACAACCTCATTAGATATTAATCGTGATCATGCGGCACTTTTAAGTGGTTGTTTAGCGCTGTTAGATGACGGTGGGCAGATTATATTTTCTACAAACGCCAAAAATTTTAAGCTTGATGAAGGTATAAAGGAAGATTGTTTTATAAAAGACATTACTGCACTAACAACAACGGAAGACTTTAGAAAAAAGCCGTTGCACCGCTGTTGGTGTTTAAGTAAGAAAAAAGAAGCGTTGGATGCATGCAGCTAGTTATTTATTTGAGCGATAATTCATTAAATGAATTATCGCTCAAAAATAAAAATTTTAAGCGCTAACAGCTGATAACTCAGGAGGGGTATTAGCCATTAATAAAGTATTGATGAATTTGTCTTCCAGGTCAATACGGGTTGCTAATTCCTCTCCTAATTTAGCCAGATAATTTGGAAGTTGATTAAAGGCATCACTGTTGATATTTGAGGTGTCGTCATATAAATCGTTGAATGCAACAGCAATTTGTGTGGTGGTATTAATTCGTGGCATTATTTTTTTTGCAAGTTGCGTTATTTCATCACGCCGTTCGTTGCCATCTTCTATACGGCGATAAATTTCAAAATGCCCAGTTGCCATATAATCAACCAGTTCCTGACAGAATTCTTCAAGCAATTCTACGGTACTGTCTAAATCATTTTCAGGGTCTTCTGTGTGTTTGGCAAGATTATAGTATTGCATGAGTACGGAGTTCCGTTCTTCAATAAGTTGTTTTATTTCTTTTCGTGTGCGGGCGCGGCGTTCACTAGGTGCTTGTGAATTTGTATCTGAAGGCATTATTATTCCCCTTTAGTTAAGGTTTGATAACTTTTATTTTTATTATTTCGCCTCCATTGTACTAAAACAAAAAACAAGAGGCAAATAACAATATTTTAGGTGACTGGAGTTATTTTGAGCTTAATACCGAGATTTTTAGCGGCATAATGGTGCGTAGAAAACCAGCAGTATAACGTTTATATTATTACCAAAACGTATTACCAAAACGTATTACCAAAATGCACACCAAGCCAAGTTTATGGTACTTTTTTCTTTAATTACGTGCTCGAAGGGCATTTGTAAAACAGAAACATTGTCCTCCTGTCGTATAAAATCTGGTTTCATGGTAGCTGGAAAAAGAAAAACTTGTCAGGCTAAATGAACTACTATCTCTCTCAGAAGAAAAGGTATGATTTTCGAGAAAGGCACGCAGGATGAAATATGAGAATGTTGTAAGGGCACCTCCATTAATTGTTGCTAAATATCGCAGAAGCACTTTTCTCAAAATTATTCCAAAATTATTCGTTACTCAATGCACAAACAGCTTATCATAGTGCGTCATCAACCCTTTGTCATAAAATATGAATAAACCATACTCAGAATCTTGCGACCAAAATAAAGCAGCAATTTTTTCGATTATTGCGCCTGTGCTTTCATCTGTTACCAATGTTCTAGAAATAGGAAGTGGTACAGGTCAACATGCCTTATATTTTGCAAAAAAAATACCACACTTAAAATGGCATACTAGTGATTGTTGCTCCTATATTGAAGGCATTAATATGTGGTTGGATGATGTCGACCAGAAAAATGTCTTACCACCATTTGAACTTAACGTTAGTGAATCGCAATGGCCAACGTTAGTAGTTGACACGATTTTTACTGCTAACACATTGCATATAATGAGTGACGAAGATGTCGAGAATTTTATTTCTGGCGCGGCTCAATTACTGGATTCACAGGGTGGTTTATTAATTTACGGTCCATTTAATTATGATGGATCGTTTACTAGTGAAAGCAATGAGCGTTTTGACCGATGGTTAAAAGACCGCGATGTTAAAAGCGGTATAAAAAATTTTGAAGAAATTGTATCACTGGTAAAGAAAAATGGCATGCGGTTAGTTACAGATTATGAAATGCCAGAAAATAACCGTATTCTCCATTTTACCAAAATATGAATCCAGGTTACTTATCTTTACTTTGTATGAAGACAAGCAGATGACGTCAGCAGGAAGGTGTGCCGCCATAATAATGACATCCGCAGCCGAGACCATGAATTCTTTGAGGCGTAGCATACCTTATGTTTACCTCTGTTTTCTTTTTAACACTGTACCATCAAAGTGAATATGCTTCCAACCGTGTTTTATAAAAGTGCGAATATTTGCGTGGTTTGAACCTTCGAGGTGTTGTAAAACATCTTCTCGGTAATATGTTCCAAAACAGTTTAGCGTTTGTACATTGTCTAAGTTATACATTTGAGCAAATGAAAATATTTTGCAAGAACCTTCATTTTCTCCTGCATTATTAATAATGGCTGCATCATTTTCACCATTTGAAAATCGTGTGGGAGTGTAAAGGTAATACTTATCAATGATTTCAATTACTTTTTTAAATTCAATTTTTTCAGGGTTTAGTTTTATTTTTTCTACAAAGCGGCTTAAATTATCCATGATGTATTTTGTCTGTTTTTGTTGAGTAACTGATATGATAGCAGTTATTGTTTTTTTGTTATTCCCGTGCTGAAAGTGCCAATTTCGCGAGGAACGTTATAGTGTTATTAATGAAATATCTAAAATTATTTGTGATGTTAGTATTTGTTCTACCGTTGCTTTCTTGTGACCAGTTTGAAAATTTTTTATCAACAGCCTTATCGCTACCAGGATTAACTTCTGCGGAATCAATCGAGCAGAAAAAACCTATTTCGTTATTAGAAAAAATAAAGCAACGAGGAAAGTTAATTGTTTTAACTACCAACTTACCGACCACTTATTATTATAGTCGTGATAATAAATATACTGGCCCTGAATACGATATGGCGGAATCGTTCGCTGCAAGCTTGAACGTTAAAGTTGAATACAAGGTTCTTGATTCCACAAAAAAAATTATTACAGCACTACGTGCGAATGAAGGTGATATTGCCGCCGCCAGTTTGACGATAACCGAAAGCCGAAAAAAAGAATTTGATTTCGGCCCTGCTTATCAAACAGCGAATGAATATTTAGTTTGTCATCGTAGTAAAAAACGCATTAAAAAGGCAATGGACATCAAAGGTGTTGAAATTATAGTTGCTGCGGACAGTAGTTACATTAATACATTAAAAACATACTCGGGTGCCTCATGGACGGAAGATAGCGATGTCAATAGTGAGGCATTGTTAGACCAGGTTGCAAAGAAAAAAATAGAGTGCACAGTCAGCGATTCCACTTTGTACAGTATAGAACGCCGCTATCATACAGAAATTCAAAATAAATTTACTCTATCAAAAGGATCTAAACTTGCTTGGATGATAAATAAGAATAATGATGAATTATTGATAATGATAAACAATTGGTTTGGTGAATATAAAAATAACCATGGTTTAGCTGTTATGTTAGAAAAGTATTATGGCTATGTTGAAATATTTGATTATGTTGATACGCATAAATTTTTAAAAAGAATAAAAACACGGCTGCCAAAATATAAAAATTTTTTTATTGATGCCGCCTATAAGAATAGCCTTAAGCCATCTTTATTGGCAGCACAAAGTTATCAGGAATCACACTGGGATAGAAAAGCAAAAAGCCCAACAGGTGTGCGGGGAATTATGATGTTGACACAACCTGTCGCGAAATCAATGGGTGTTACAAACCGATTGCACGCGGAACAAAATATTTATGCGGGTGCAAAATTTCAGGCAAAAATGAAAAAAATGGTTGTTGATGTTAATGAACCTGATCGTAGCTGGTTGGCATTAGCGGCTTATAATGTTGGTCGTGGGCATTTTAGAGATGCGCAATCATTAGCAAGAAAACTAAATAAAAATCCTGACCATTGGGCTGATATGAAAGATGTTCTGCCTTTATTGAGCCAAAAAAAATATTATAAAAAATTACGTTATGGTTATGCGCGTGGTAACGAGCCAGTGCGTTATGTTATGCGTATTCGTAGTTACAATGAATTACTCAATCAACACTTTGATGGAGAAAAATTTGAAGGGGTTAAGTAGCGCTGTACGTATAAACACCACATCCATGTGTCTTGTTTGTCATTATTACGTGATAATGAATTACTTTCTTCTTTTAAATCCGATTAGACCAACTAAACCAGAAATAAATAGGAACAGCGCTCCTGGAACAGGAACGGCAGCAATATCCACAGTTGCATTTACAAAGGTTATTTCACCATCATAGTCATGGCCATCGGCACCAGCAAAACCAACAAAGTTTGGCAAGTCAGGGTTAATATTGCCCAGATTGATAAAAGCTAAACCATCAATCGATGTATCAAAAATAATGTCTGCTAGTTTTAGCGTGCCGGTAAATCCTGTAAAAGCCGAAGCGAGTATATCTACGGTTCCCGCTGTATTATCAATTTTATTATTAACGCCCTCTAAAAACCACTGTGGTTCGATCTGGTAACTACTAGCGCTAAGTAAGGTATTGTCAAACTGAGTTTGTATGCCCCAGCTAAGCAAACCGCCAAAGCTATTATCTATGCCTGTAATGTACAAGCTCGCTGTCAGACTATCACCAGTGCTGACACTTGTTGTTGTGTCTTGCAGGCCATCGTTGTCAAAATCCAGATACACTATCGGTGCGGCTTGAACACTCGTTCCTGTTAGTAGAAGCAAATTTATAATCATTAAAAATTTTTTCATTTTATATTTCCTTTGTTTGTGTTTTAGTTCGTATTTTATTCATTTTTTATTTATATTTTAAATCTATTACATCTATTACATCTCAGTGCTGTCCCGTTAACTTTTAATATAGTTAGCACAAGTCATTGTTATGTTTACAGTAAATCATTTAATTATAATCCGAGACATGAATTGCCAACTGTTGCTATGACACGCTATAAACACATCCATGTGCGCTCGGATGCCGCGTCCATGC
>UOFD01000078.1_pt1 | contig 21492 bp, 22 predicted proteins | sample 1990101 | NCBI WGS metagenome assembly UOFD01 (sample SAMEA4728526, study PRJEB27164) | hydrothermal vent metagenome | biome: marine basaltic hydrothermal vent biome; feature: marine hydrothermal vent; material: mineral | place: Pacific Ocean | collected 2011-06-14/2011-07-23 | depth 1741 m | reverse complement strand
CCAGCCATTTATATAAAAAACGATTTAACTTCCATTTAATTTTTATCGCTTTTTCAAGAATGTGGTCGTAGCGTTGGCGACCGTGCTGAAGATGACCGGTAAGTACTTCAACCTGATTAGCATCGTGGTACACACGTAAAGTTAGCGCAGGCTCAGCGATCACCTGCTCGCCCTCTTCAAAATAATAACTGAGAAATATTGTACTGGTGAATTTTGTTTGTTCGAGAATGTTTAAATGCAGCCTAAGACATCCAGGCAAGTCCGAAATAGTACTTTCCGGTAACTTGGATAAATCAGGCATTAAACGACGTAAACGCAGGTAATTGTTTTCGTATAAATCCATCAAACTAACAAAACCACGCAGATCGACATCTTCACAGCCGTAACCTGACAAACCTGTTTGTTTTGCCAAGCCTGTTTGTTTTAAATCAATCATGGTTTGTGATTATAGTTGATTTGGCCTTGGCAGGGGAAAACGGTGGATTGTGACAAACTAGTTAAAATTATTTTTTCCGCAAATACACGCAAATGAACGCGAATAAAAACAATTTTATGTTCACGAATAAACGCAGATAGAGAGCTTTGCACGATGTAGATTTTTTATCGCAGCAAGGCAAAAATGACTGAAAAAACGCAGCTTACACGAAGTAAGTGAGTACTTTTCAGGCATTTTTAAAGCTTCCGCTCCTGCTAGCGCCCCTTACCTACATCCATGTAGGCAACGCCGCTACGGTGAAAAAGATGCTTCGTGCAAAGCTCTCAGATAATAAATGTAGACATTCAAAGATACAAACCTTATTTACCCGAACTCATCTGTTGATAGTAGTTTTTTCTTTTAAATATTCGCGTTCATTTGCGTGTATTTGCGGAAAACAAAAACTACGCCGACCAATAAGGCGTTTCTATACCTTCACCTAAATCAGCCTCTATCAAACGCTGGCGCACTTCGAGTAACTTTTCGATTAAGGCAGGTTCGACTTTTTCGTAGGCTTCGGCATCGGGGATGCGTTTTACTACTACGCCCAATAATTCAGTAATCGCATTGCCGATGGAATTCTGGCTGATGGTGACGATTAAATCGCCTTCGTCATTTCGGTAAATCAATTGTTTAAATGCTGGCTGCCAGCGAATGGCATTGGCGTATTTTGCGTTGGTTACGCATTGCTCTCTTACTTTTTTCGCCGAGCTCATAAAACAATTATTGAACAATAAAATATTTTCGATTTGCTCAGGGAAATAAGAACCATCAGGCACAGGTGCATTGCGGGTAGAAACTTGTGTAAAAAAGGCGCGGTAAAAATCGATAAACCCTTTCAGGATTTGATCGTACTCTTTCCAGAAATCGATGTCTTTTAATGCCTCAGCACCGCCGCGTACTTTCCAACTTGGCAAACCTTGCGGATAGCCGGTTAATTCAATTTTCGATGAATTTTTGCTGGTTTGCATTAAAATATCAAAATCCAGCGACGCAAAAAAATCGCTGTAAACATCGCCCATGTATGACTGAAACAAACTGTTCTGACCACCGTCGGTTAGATTTGGATTATTCTTATCTGCCAGTGTGGCGCTGCGTAATGCCTGTTTATCAAACACAATAAAATGGTTATGCAACATGCGAATACTGGGCACACCGGGCGATGTTAATGGCCAAGTTGCATCGAGGCTGGCTTCACCAGCTAAAACCAGCGCTTCATTCGGGTCGGGATATTTTTCAAGCATGTAATCAATGATGATTTGATTCATGCGATTCCAGGATTTTTTCGTTTGCTCAGGCACCTGTGTGCGGCGCACTGGTCGACCTAATGGGTCGAGTATCGCGTTTGAGGTGTTATAAATAATGGAAGTATCGAACTCATTGCTATGACCCAATGCTTTTCGATAGAGCAGCAAATCTTCCGGATTTTTTAACAGACCGTTATTATTCGACAGGTCATTTAAATTTTCGGTGCTGTTAAAAAACTCATTATTTGCCATGCCTTCTGGAATATCCAGCGGTATCGGGCGAAACGGGGTAACGATTTCTCTTGGTCCAGACTGCATTACAAATCCTCAAAATTACTATGCCTGTAGTTTCTGCTTAAAACGAACAATCAACCACAATAAAAACTAAATGACGACATCAAAAAATTCTATACATGAAACTGATTTATAATGGCGCATAATAACAAACTCTATTTTTTAGTGTTGCACTATGCCTTTAAACCGTCGCCATTTTTTAAAACTTGCCAGTCTTGGTTATTTCAGCGCATCTTTCTCGCTACTCGGCTGCACACATAAAAAATTTTTTAACCCCGATGAAGATATTATTCTTTCTGGTGGCAGTTATGCAGACGGCAACACTACTCAACATGCATTAATTGTCATCAACCTCACCGTGCAGGAAAAGCGTGTTATTAAAACGCCCTTTATGCCACACCAAATACTTATTGACCCCAATAATAAATATCGTGTTTATTGTTTTGAAAAAAATGGTGCCAATGCCTGTGAAGTTGATTTACAAAAGAAAAGTGTTCGCCGCAATTTTCAAAGCACTGCAGGTAAATTTTTTTCTGGTCATGCCAGCTTTAGTCAAAATGGGAAACAGCTTTATTGCATAGAAAATAATATTAACGATGATTCTGACAAGCAGTTTGGCAATGTAATAATACGTGACACTGAAACATTCAAGACAACAAAAATGTGGCTAACGCAGGGATTATCTGCTCACGATTGCCAATTAACGGATAAGCAAACATTCGTTGTTAGTCATACTGGACTGTCTAATTCGAACCAACAAACTTCATTAAATTACATTGTTTTAGAGACAGGACAGGTGATTAAACGTTTGTATACAAGCAGCGACGTTATACCCAACAAGCTCAATAATGGGCATTTTGAAATTGATGAAGAAAATAATTTAGTCATTGCTTCTGCGCCACTGGTTTCACAAAAAGACAGTCAAAAAAATCACCTATTAGGCGGAGTCAGCATTAAAAAACACAATGGCCAACTTATTACTATGAAGCAACCTGAAATCGTCATAAAACGGATGACGGGTGAAGCTTTGAGCATTGAAATCAGTCAACAGAAAAAAGTCGCTGCGGTTACTCACCCTGATGCCAATCTACTCACTTTTTGGTCAATAGATAAAAATCAGATTATTAAAGCATTCGGCATAGAAAAACCTCGCGGTATATGTCAAACCCTTAACGGCGAAAATTTTATTGTCAGTTACGGCAACAAAGCAGCTATGGCGAAAATATCGATCAATGATTTAACACCTGTATCTAATTCAATCGTGCAACCAACACATGCTTCGGGCGAGCATATTATTAATTGGTCAAAAACCTTACGTAAAATTATGCCAAAAAATTTGTATTGAGCTTTACCCGCGAGAATAAACCGCTCCGCCGCAATCGAACGAAATATACATTGATGACGAGAGTTAGCAATGCTTTAATTCATTCTAGACATAGACACCATCAATTATTTTTCAGCCGCGACCAGAAAGACATATTCAAATCCCGTCCATTTATGCCCGTATATCCGCATCTCACCTGATTTAACATCGCCATTGTATGCGTTTAATACAAAATGATATAAACCCGGTTCGAGATTCATGCTGATGTTCGTTGCTCGAGTACTCACCTCCATATACTTAACCAGACTTGTCTGATTCCCTTTTTTATTCACCCGTCTAATCAAACATTTATACAGCGCATGTTCCGATAAAGATGCCCACTTAAACTTTATTGGGTTGGTAAACGTTTTTCGTTCCGTACGTTGTATATGATAATTATTACTGACTGGCTCTAATAGGTGAATCAGACCAATCATATTGATATCTACATGAACAGATTGTTTTTCATTAACAATTTCGAATTCTCCTGCGCCATATAACTCACCAGGTTTTACAGCTGTTCTTGGAAATTCAGGCGAATCTTCTAATGTTATATTCAGGCGATATTTTGATGGTGGTAGACCACTTATGGAATACACTTGTGTAAAAGCATCATAATTTGATTCAGCGAAATCCATCCATTTTTCATTGATCAAATCTCTAACACCAAAATGTGGTTCTTTAGCGTGTAAGTTTAATGGCACGTTACTATGAAAATTTAACTTCCCCTTAACAGAATAGTGCGAAACAACGTCAGCTTGAGGTTTAGTCCATTTTTTATTCTTTGGACTTTGCTCCCTTAAACCATCATGTTTTTTATACGTATAAGTTTTTGTATTAATCAGAATTGAGTAATGATCTATCGTCCCTTTTATTTCGAATGCAAGCATTTCTTTTTTTGGGTAATACTCCAGTTTTATGCTCTTAACCAGCTTATACAATTGCGCATTAGCCGGTGTAATAAATGAGCCATTACTCAAGAACAATCCCGTGAACGATATATCCTTATAAGGTATTTTATTTGATAACTTATTTGGAAATGAAAAATTAAGTCTGGCTGGTTTTAAATTATTTCGCTCTACTAAATGCCCTTGGTTTGCAATCTTAATTTCTTCCGCATTAAGCTTAAAAGGATACAACCATAAATTAACATCAATATTATTATTTCTATTTGTTATATGAGCTGCTGTGTCTTTAATTCTGTAACTGCCTGAATAACCATTGATAAACCCTTTGGTATATTTTGTATAACCCGCTCTACTTGATGGTTGCTTTTTAATTATTAGCGTTTCTGATTTTAATGTCTCACCTTTCTTACATGGCGCATCAGAATAAATCACTTTATTCATTTCGCCAATACATTTAAAGACTTCTGCTGAAGCCGTGTTTACACTCAACAGAACAAGAAAAAATGTGATAATACTAGTATTTTTCATATCAACTTTTTCATATCAACTTTTTCATATCAATTTTTTTATATAAACTTTCTCACGCCTATTTATTCTTAGAAATCTCTGACTAATTTTGATCTTATTTTCTCCAAAGAAGAGTTACTTATCTTTATCCATCATGTTTTTCAAATCCGAAAAGGGGTTAAATTTAGCACTTGGTGCTTTTGCGCCATCAAGTGCTATGCCTTTATTCGCCAATGCTTCGGTTTGGCGTTGATGCTCGTTATCGTGACAATACAAACACAATAATTCCCAATTACTACCATCTTCTGGATTGTAATCATGATCGTGGTTTTTATGATGTACGGTTAATTCAGGCAAGTTAGCGCGGGTGAATTCTCGGCTACAGCGACCGCATATCCACGGGTACATGTTAATGGCTTTTTCACGGTAACCATGACCACGTGTTTCGCTATCACGCCGTGCTTTTGCCACAACATCATCTAATTTTTGATTTGATTTTTGATTTAGCTTTTTATTGGGCATTTTTATTTTTTCATATAATTAAACTTATCCATACAATTCACATCTTACTATTAATGTATGAAAAAAGGCTTTATTCTTGATATTACTGTATTTTACCAATGAACACATTTTTTAAATTTTTTATACTGCTTAGCGTTCCATATGCGTCGGCTACTGCGCATGTTGATAATGAAGTAATTGACAATGAGACAATTAGTGACGAAGCAATTATATATAAATCCATTGATGGAAAAGGTAATACCACTTATTCACAAAAACCACCAAAAAATAGCGAACAGACAACCAGTATTGAGATAGCTCCACCACCCTCTGAAGAGCTTATTAAGGCAGCACAGGAGCGACATGGCCGCAATGAAGAAGCCGCAACTATTTTAGATGAAAATAGAAAAAAACGTGATGAAATAATTACGAAAGAAAATCAATTAAAACGAGAAAATCAAAAACAGGTGCAGCAGAAATTACAAGCCGAAAGAAACAACAGCAACGATCGAGGTTACGGCTACCCTTATTACCCTTTTTATCCTCACCAAAAACACCCAGGGCACGATCACAGGCCGCCGACACCACTACCCCCTATTCACAGACCACCCACTATATCGCCCCATCACTAACACTTAAAAATAATGTTAAGCAATAAATTCAATTATTTTTTCTTCACTCCAATAATTTAGTTTAGATAAAAACGCGCCCGAAATAAAACCAACATGCCCGCCATAATTCGTTAATAAAAAATTAACATTATTATTTAATTCTCTATTATCCGGTGGTGTCAACTTAAACATAAATGGATCATCTAAAGAATGAATAATTCTTGTTGGCACTTTGATGTTTTTTAAAAATTGCCGGCTGCTGCATTTATCATAATATTCCTGCGCGCCAGAAAAACCATGTAATGGCGCGGTTACTCTGTCGTCATAATCCCAAAAACTTTTCAACTGAGACACATCAACGTTTAATGGCGATTTTATTTTTTTAAATTTTCTAATATAGGTTTTTCTTAAAGACGTTAATAAATGCTCACGATAAATTTTAGACACACCTTGCTCTAATCGTCTGGCAGCATCGTGTAACTTAAACGGCACAGAAACAGCGACCGCTTTTTTTAGTGGGTTTTTTTCGCCGGTTTCACCTAACCATTTCAATAAAACATTACCGCCTAAAGAATAAGCGACTGCAGCATACGGATAATTCCCCGTAACATTTTTTATATGTTCAACGATAAAAGCCAGGTCTTCTGTTTCGCCTGAATGATACGCGCGAGGCAAGCGATTTACACGACCACTACAGCCACGAAAATGCATTAACACTGGTTTAAATTTCGATTGCTCTAATTGATAGATAATGCCGTTGATGTAGTGTGAATCAATATCGCCTTCAAGACCGTGTAAAATTAAAACAATTTTTTCTGATGTTTTTTTACTCCAACATAAATCAAGGAAGTCACCATCATCAAGCTCAACTTGCTCACTTGTTAAATCAAGTTCGTGGCGTTTCCTGAAAAACACTGGCCACAGCGTTTGCAAGTGTGGTGAGCGTAACCACCATGTTGGCTTGAAATCCGTTTTTTCCATTTCAGCTCACTGCTGTCCCGTTAACCACGAGAGATATGAATTGTCAGCTGTTGCTATGACCGTATGCCGTATGGACGCGGCATCCGAGCGCACATGGATGTGTTTATAGCGTGTCATAGCAATAGCTGACAATTCATGTCTCGGATTATAATTAAATGGTTTACTGTAAGCATAACAATGATTTGCGTTAACCATATTAAAAGTTAACGGACAGCAGTGATTTCAGCTAGTAAAAAATCTGTGCTTAACTAAAATGTTGTTAAACGAATTTGTTCAACAATTAACGAAATTTCAGAGTCGCTGGAAGCGGCATTACCTAACAACAAATCAAGTAGCGTTTGATCAGGATAGGACAAAAGTAATTCAAAAGTTTCTGCCTGCGTTGAAGACAAAGTAGATGCTTTTTTATCAACAAAGTTATTTAATAACAAATCGAGTTCAAGCATACCGCGCCGACATTGCCAGCGATAATTTACCGGTGCTTTTTCATTTGTTCCGCAATTCACGCTTCTATTCACACTCTAAAGCGAGCGAGTAACCATTTTTGCTTTGATGCGACCAATCGCTTTTGTTGGATTTAAACCTTTCGGGCAAACATGCACACAATTCATAATAGTGTGGCAGCGAAACAATTTAAACGGTCCGTCTAAATTTTCCAGGCGTTGTTCAAAATCCTGGTCACGGCTGTCTTCAATAAATCGCGATGCCTGCAACAACGCCGCCGGACCTAAAAATTTATCGGGGTTCCACCAAAAAGACGGGCAAGCCGTTGAACAACATGCGCATAAAACACATTCATATAAACCATCAAGTTGTTCGCGTTGCTTTGGGGTTTGCGCAAGCTCGACTTCTGGCATGGGATCGTTAACAATCAAGTACGGTTTTACTGCGCGGTATTGTTTATAAAACTGATCCATATCGATGATTAAATCCCGAATGACAGGCAAGCCGGGTAAGGGTTTTACTTCAACCGGTTGTTTTAAACTGTCCAGCGATGTGATGCATGCCAAACCATTCACGCCATTAATATTCATGCCATCTGAGCCACAAACCCCTTCACCACATGAGCGGCGAAAACTTAAGGTTTGATCCTGTTCATCTTTTATTCGTAATAAAGCGGCAAGTAACATTGTGCCCGGCTCGATGTTATCCAGCTCATAATCCTGAACATACGGCTCTGATTTTTTTTCCGGATTGTATCGGTAGATTTTAAATTTCATACATCACCCACAAAATCCTTCGCATTCGCTCAGGATGACAATTTTTTGCTTTTTATTATTCACTGCATTAATAAACACGTGGTTTTGGCGGAAAGCTTTCGACAGAAAGCGGTTTTGTTCGTACTGGTTTGTAATCCAGACCATTTTCAAAAGAATATAAACTATGCCGCATCCACGATTTATCGTCACGTTCAGTAAAATCGGTACGTGAATGTGCGCCGCGGCTTTCTTCTCTTGCATACGCTGAATGAATGGTTGCTAATGCACATGCCATTAAATTTTCTAGTTCAAAAGCTTCAACTTTTGCAGTATTAAAAGTAAAGCTCTGATCATCAATCGTGACATTTTTCATACGTTCAGCAAGCTGCTCAATTTTGTCCACGCCCTGTTTTAAAATTTCTTTATTTCTAAAAACGCTGCAATGCTCTTCCATTGTTTGTTTTAATTCTTTGCGTAAATTGGCAACAGTTTCAGAAGCAGCCTGGTTAGTTGCCTGGTTAGTTGGCTGGTCGTAACGTTTTACTTTTTCGACAACTTTATTAATGGTATCTTTACTAATCGCACGGTGGTATTTATTTTCTTTTAGATAATCAATAATGTGATTTGCGGCGGCGCGACCAAACACTAAAATATCCAATAAAGAATTTCCGCCCAATCGATTGCCACCATGCACCGATACGCAGGCGCATTCACCCGCCGCATATAAACCGGCAATGGGTTCTTCTGGCGTATCTTTTACTGGCACCACCACCTGTCCGTAACGATTCGTTGGAATGCCACCCATAGTGTAATGCGCTGTGGGGAAAACCGGAATCGGTGCTTCTGCAGGGTCAATGCCCAAAAAGGTAATACATGTTTGGCGAATACCGGGTAAACGTTTTTGAATAACGTCTTCACCGAGATGATCCAATTTTAACATTACATGGTCTTTATTCGGACCACAACCACGACCCTCTCGCACTTCCACCGAAATAGCGCGGCTAACAACATCACGACTCGCCAGATCTTTTGCTTTGGGCGCATAACGTTCCATCAATCGCTCACCGTCACCATTCACTAAATAACCACCTTCACCTCGCGCACCTTCGGTAATCAACATGCCTCTACCCGCAATACCGGTAGGGTGAAATTGGAAAAATTCCATATCTTGCAATGGAATGCCGGCGCGCATTGCCATACCCATACCATCGCCGGTGTTAATCAGCGCATTGGTTGTAGTTTTGAATAGCTGCCCTGCACCGCCGGTGGCAAGCAAAGTTGTTTTTGCTTCAATCACCACTATTTGACCGTCGTGGATATTGAAAATAACGGCACCCAGTACATGCTCGTCATCATCTTTTAATAAATCAACGGCAAAATATTCGTCAAAGAAATGGGTTTTGGCGCGGATATTTTGCTGGTACAAACTATGCAAAATTGCATGGCCAGTGCGATCTGCTGCAGCGCAGGTACGCGCTGCCTGATCACCACCAAAATCCTGGCTTTGACCACCAAAGGCACGTTGGTAAATTTTCCCGTTATCCAGACGTGAGAACGGCACACCAAAATGTTCCAGTTCGTAAACCGCTTTTGGTGCAGCGCGGCACATATATTCAATTGCATCCTGATCGCCGAGATAATCACTGCCCTTTACTGTATCAAACATGTGCCAATGCCAGTTGTCTGGCAATACGTTTGCTAAAGCGGCATTCATACCACCTTGCGCAGCGACTGTGTGTGAGCGTGTAGGAAATACTTTTGAAACCACGGCGACGCTTAAATCAGCTTCAGCCAATTGCAAAGATGCACGTAAACCACCGCCACCTGCACCGATGATTAACGTATCAAACTGTCGTCGCTCTATTGAAATCTTATTCGTGCTCATTAACCTACCACCGACAGCAATAAAATTCTAAACACCCACAAAGCACTGCCGATTAATACACCAAGCAACATAGCAAGCACAAAAATACGCAACATGATGTTATGCACATAATCCAGCACTACATCACGCATACCGATCCAGGCATGAAACAACAAAGCGATAACAAATATGCCAACAACCGTCATATTAAATGGGTTATATAACCAGTTTTTCCATGGCTCAAAGGCAATAGTTTCTGCAGATAAAAAACAATAGGCTGCATATAAAATAAATAACACAATATAGACAGCGCTGACGCGTTGAATCACCCACGGTCTAAGCCCTTCTAAAACATACAGACTCATAAACCAACTCCGCAAACAATGGCAAACAGTGTAATAACTTCCGCCAACATCACAAGCCAGGCACCCGTTCTCGCCTGCGATTTTCCTACGCCAATTTCCGCATCGATCAATAAAAATCGTATGCCGGCAAAAAAATGATGCGCAATCGACCATAATAATAATATTTGTACGATAAGTATCAAAGGTTGATTAAGAATTTGTTGAACTTGCGCAAATGAGCTTTGCGATTCAATAGACAGGTCGAGTAAATAGACCATAAAAGGTAGAGAAAGAAAAAGCAGCACACCAGTGATACGGTGAGCGAAAGAAACGATACCTGTAACAGGTAAGCGAATTTTTAATAAATTTAAATAGACAGGTCGATGGTCAGACATTTTCCTGCCAGCCAGCGTGCTTAATCATCGTGCTCAGCCATTTTTTTAGTCAGTTGCCTTTTTTATTGTTATTGTTATTGTTATTGTATCGACGCTGTGCTTTCTAAAAGGTTCACAGATAAAAAGAAATGTAACACTTAACTTGAAGCAAAAGACTGGTGATGTCAAGATATCCACTTAATTTATGTCATTTTGAGCGTCGCCGAAAACCTTATACTCTGCGATTTGTTCATAGCATCATGTTATAGCACCGTGGTAAAAAAATTTCGACTGCGCTCAGAATGACATAACAGGGATTAATCAGGGCTGTCTTTAATCACGGCAAACCCACATTAAAACTATAATGATTTAATGATGAAATTTGTCTAATATGTAATTAACTAAATCACTCTGAAAAAAATGAACAACGACTGGAAAAATTACCTGTTAAGTAAAGGCGCACAATTAACTGATAATGCTGCCTTTCAATTTAACGACTATGCGGCTGACAATCTGAAAATAGACAACAGCAATATACTATGTGACCTCTCACAATTTAACACCTTAGTTATTGCCGGTGATGATGCCAAAAAATTTATGCAGGGGCAGTTTACAAATGATGTTGAACTGGTGAATGAAAATAACAGCCAGTTAAACGCTTTTTGTAATAATAAAGGGCGAATGATTGCAAATTTTCGATTATTCAAACATCAGCAGAATTATTTTTTCAGTGTAAAAAATAATCTTGTTGAGATTAGCATTCAGCATTTGCAGAATTATATCCTGCGTGCACAAGTTGCTATTCAGGACGTCAGTGAACAGCTAATTCATCTCGGCATAAGCGGTGACGATGTAGAAAAATTATTATTGCCGTTTATTGAAATCACTAACCGAGAAGTGGACGGTATTTCTTCCAATGAAAACTATATTGCCATTCGCATTGTCAGCTTGCATGAAAATAAACAACCACGTTATGAAATTTTTTGTTCATTTGAGCACGCAAAAACATTGTGGGATGCACTCAGCACACAAATAGAAGTTATCAGTTCTTCAAGTTGGGATTATTTAAACGTTCAGGTCGGATTACCCTTTATTGACATTAATACCAGCGGAGAATTTGTACCACAAATGGTCAACATGGATTTAATTAATGGCGTCAGTTTTAACAAAGGTTGTTTTACCGGACAGGAAATTGTTGCGCGAATGCATTATCTGGGAACATTAAAACGCCGCACTTATTTGATTAAAATAAAAACCAGCGAGCAGCCGACGGCTGGGAGTTTATTACGCACAGATACCTCTGCAAAAAATCAATTTATTGGCCGTCTGATAAATAGTTCTAAAACAAATGAAAATGAATACATAGCACTCGCTGCCATACAAATTAAATCTGCCGACACTGAAAAGCTTTTTCTCACGCACGACAATGCTGAAATCACACTGTTAAAACTACCTTACTCCCTCTCCGAAATAAGCAACTAAAACACAACATGAATAAATAATATTTTAGTTGGTTATTGATTTTATATTATTATCCGGTTAAAACACTACAATAGAAATTATATTTTTGCCTTCACATTTAATTTCTGTTATTTCTGGAGATGGCTTTAGAGGACTTAAAAAATTCAAACAAGATGAATAAAGAACAATATATTACTACTGAAATTGTTCGTACTGCGTATAAACAAATTCCTGGCATTATCGCAATAAGCATCCTTTCCGGACCAATCACCGCTTATATATTTTACCCATACGTAGAAAACCTGTAATTTTTACATGGCTGGCTATCGAGTACTTTATCTGTGCTTTTGTTCCATTTATACTACTGTATTATTATAAGAAAACAGACCCTGACGACTCGAAGCTAAAACCATGGGCGCAAATTTTTGTCACCCTCGGTGTCATTGGCGGCTCAACATGGGGTTCTATAGGTTTTATTTTTTTCGCAGATGATAATTTAATTTACCAGCTGATTTTATTTTTCTTCTTATACACAGCTGTCGCAACCGCTATGGCAGCCACCGCAATTTTCAGTGCAGCTTTTTATGCTCTCGCCTTCCCTATGCTTTTACCCATTGCAGTTAGAGCCGCTATGGAAGGTGATGGTTTGCATAATATTTTTTCAATAATCACGATTATTTATTTATTCAGTCTGATTTTCTTTCATCGCAATATCCATAATACTTTAATCCGATCGCTTACGCTGCAGCTAGAAAATATGGACATGGCAAAAGCACTTGAGAAAAAAACAACGAAATAGAACTTGCCAGCAACGCCAAGTCCAGATTTTTAGCTGCAGCCAGTCATGATTTACGCCAGCCTTTACACGCACAAACACTTTTTGTCGCAGAGCTACAGGCTAAAATCACTGATCCAAACCTGCTAACAACCGTTAAACATATGAAAAGTTCGGTTGATGTTATGCGTGATTTATTCGATGCTTTGCTTGATATATCACGTTTAGATATTGGCATGATCGAACCTAATTTATCCAGCTTTGATATTTCACACACCTTCAACAAACTAAAAAAAGAATTTTTGCCTCAAATGCAAAACAAAGGGCTTCGTTTTCGGACCGCTTCAAGCTCGCATATCATCGTCAGTGACAAACATCTGTTCGAGCGCATAATAAGAAATTTACTGAGCAACGCGCTAGCTTATACTGATACCGGAAGCATCATGTTATGCGCAAGGAAAAAAATGGGCAACTACATGTCGAAGTACGTGACAGTGGCATAGGCATAGCAGAAAATCTAACCGAATCAATCTTTGATGAGTTCTCACAGCTAAATAACCCTGAACGCGATCGAAATAAAGGGCTGGGGTTAGGTCTGACAATAGTAAAACGTTTGTGCAAACTTCTCGGTCATGAGATAAATGTAAAATCAGCCTGCGAGTCCGGAAGCATTTTTACTGTCACCGCTCCACTGAGCAAAAAAACATCGATGGATGCTGTTATTGAAGAAGAAGTATTAATCCCAACAAGACTAAAGCTAAGTCTGTCTGTGTTAGTCATTGATGATAACAAAACGATTCTCACTGCTATGCATGGAATATTAACGCACTGGGGGTGCAAAACTGTTTGTGCATCTTCTGCTGATCAAGCACAGCAATTATTATCTGAGCAGGCATTGATTCCTGATGCCATCATTGCAGACTTTCGCCTGTGCAATAATTTGACGGGCATTCAGGCTATACAGCAGATATGTCATTCACTTTCTAAAAACTTACCGGCTTTGCTAATCACTGGTGACACGGGCAAAAAACGTTTGCTGGAAGCCAAAGAAAGTGAGTACGATTTACTGCACAAACCAATTCACCCAGATAAATTATATAGCTGGTTATATAACAACCGACCTGAAACACATCACTGAAAAAATTCAGAAAATCTCTGAACTCTCACTTTTAGCAACGTGTACCGCCTCGGTACGATTTCTTACATTCAACGCTCTAAAAATAGCGTTAACATGCGTATGCACGGTTGCTTCGGATATTTTAAGGAACGTTGCTATTTGTTTATTGCTTTTCCCGATTGAAATGCAATCAAGCACTTCTTTCTGGCGACTGGTTAAAGAATTAATCGCCATCGGTGATGCTCCAGCAGATTTTTTTTCGGACTCCTCCAACAAACTAGGCGGAAGATAAACGCCACCCGCAAGCACAAGTTGTAAAGCATTTTGCATAACGTCTTCTGATAAGGCTTTAGGAAGGTAACCTTTAGCACCGTTGCCTAGTGACTGCCTAACAAATGCTGGGTCTTCTGAAGCCGACATTATAACGATGGGCACATCTGGAATAACTTTTATCATCGCATTTAAATCGCCAAATTCTTCAACGCCCGGCATCATTCTATCTAATAAAACCAACATTAAATCATCACAGTTTTTGCAAACCTCTAATGTTTCTGAATAATTTTTAGCTTCTACTATCTCAGAATTTTCGCACAAGCGATTCAACAATAATTTCACACCCGCACGCACGAGTGGGTGGTCATCAGCAAGTAGTATTTTCATAAATTCAATATATCCATAATCAAAAATTATCTACACCATATTATCTACATACGATTAAAACACTTAACCTATCGTACATTTCAACTTTCAATTTCGCACTTTAATATCTAGACCCTTTTAGCGATTTACCTCACAAAAAAAATATCGGACACTAAATCACACCATAACCAGATAAATACAGGCAACTGATTTGCATCTGGCCAAATTAAAACCACTGCAATTTGCAGATATGGCAAGGAGAATAAAATGCATAAATTAAAATTTCTTACTCTTATGGCAGTGCTACTTTCGGTCAATTATACGACATTGCAAGCAGCATCGCTGACACTTACACCTTCGGCAAACACAGCGGGTATTGGTGAGCAGATACTAATCGATATCAATATGGATTTTTCAGATAACCCAACACTGGGTGGCGCTATTGATATTGCATACGATGAAACGCTGTTTGATTATGTTTCATTTTCATTTGACGCTGATTTTCCAACCGACCCGGGGTTTTCTTCTCCCGGTAATGCCGGTGATCCACTGCTTTCACCCGGCTTAATTCAAAGCATCGGCTTTGGTGATTTCTTCACAGGTTTATCAGGTCCGTACCTGGTCGGCACTTTAACATTCACCTCCATCTCACAAGGTATTGGCCAGTTTTCTATCAGCGAAAATGTACTGCCTCTCGGCGGCTTTATTTCTTTGGATGGTTTAAGTGAAATTGATCCACAAATGTTTAATACATCTGTCGCCGTCGTGCCCGTACCTGCTTCTTTGTTGCTTTTTATGAGCGGACTATTTGGTCTGATATTTAAAGCAAAACATTTAACACGTGCAAAATAATAAATTTTAATGAAATATATTTTAACCAACTGGGAAAATACTATGAAAATAAAAAATGAAAAAACTTTTAAAAAACTATGTCTGACAGCTGTCGTACTAGCAGCAAGCTTAAATATGCAATCTGTCTCTGCAGCTGTTTGCAATGCAGGTGATCACTGGGTCGATAGCTGTACTGGTGGCACTGATAACTTTACCCTCACCGGCGCATTTGGTCTTAACTTCACTGGTTTAGGATTCTTTGATATCACTGTTACTGGTAGCGGTGCTGTTCTCAGAAGTGATCCCGACGCTTCAGGTCAAATCAATATTGAGATTCTATCTGCCAACATGACAACCAATAACCTTCCCGTTGTTGGTGCAATCGATGCACGTTTTGGCATTGACACTGGCGTAGCCACACCAACACTAGGTGTTATCACTGAAACCTCTGACCCCAGTATTGCAACTAGCTATTTTGATATATTTCTTGAAGTTGACACACCTCTAGGCGTATTCAGTAACCCTGGAGCATTACGGCTTACTGCGGACATTACTGAGTGGTTACCCGGTGAATCAATTCTCTATCGATTCGATTTGGCAAATAGCAATCTGGATATCGTCGATAGCGGTGGCTTAGTTGTTGGCTCTATTGATGACCTTGGTGGTAATGCATTCATGTCACTAAGCGCCGTTCCAATCCCTCCTTCTGTTTTCTTATTCGCATCCGGTTTAATCGGCCTGATAGGTATTAGTCGTCATAAAAAATTAGCCTAGTTTTTATCAGGCTGGTCTTATCAGGCTGGTTTTTAACGGACACATGACATATCAGGGACGATATACAAACAGGAGAAGAAAAATGTTATCAAGAAATTTTTATCGCACACAGAAAAACTATTTTCTAAAAAATATTCGCCGATTTTTTTGTGTTACTTTTGTATTAGCGATTAGCACACAAAACAGTCTAGCCTCATCCTTCGTTACCTTTGAAAGTGGCCATGTCACACCATTGGCAAAATCGCCCGATGGCAGTCAGCTTTTTTCTGTTAACACACCTGACAACCATCTAGAAATATTTAATATTAAAACTGATGGTCTGGTACATATTGCTTCAATCCCTGTTGGACTCGAACCCGTTTCGGTTGCTACACGCTCTAACGATGAAGTCTGGGTGGTTAACCACTTATCTGACAGCATCAGTATTATTGATTTAACAACAACGCCCCCGCGTGTTGTTCGCACACTGCTTGTTGGTGATGAACCGAGAGATATTTTATTCGCCGGCACCAGCGGCAATCGCGCTTTTATCACCACCGCACACCGTGGACAAAGCAGTCCATACATGGATGCAACAAATCCTGCCGAAGCTACCACTGAAGGTATCGGACGTGCAGATGTTTGGGTATTTGATGCCACTAAATTAGGTAACAGTCTCAATGGCGACCCACTCACTATTATTACCCTGTTTGGCGACACACCACGCGCGCTAACTAAAAGTATAGATGGTTCAACTGTCTATGCCGCCATCTTCCATTCTGGCAATCAAACAACTGTGCTGCATGACCAAGCCGTCTGTAACTCGGGCGCTACCGCGCCAACTTGTACTGCCATCGCGGGAGAATTACAATCACCCGGTGGACTGCCCGCACCCAATCAAAATGTACAAGGTTTACGCCAACCCGAAACCGGTATAATCGTAAAACACAACGGCACTAACTGGGTTGATGAATTAGATAGAAGTTGGGACAACATGGTACGTTTCGATTTACCTGACCTTGATGTTTTCAGCATAGATGCCAACGCCAACCCACCTATTGGAACCAATGCGATAAGCGGTGTCGGCACCATTCTCTACAACATGGCAGTAAATCCGGCGACTGGCGAAATATTTGTTAGCAATACGGAAGCAATCAATCAGGTACGTTTTGAAGGCGAAAGAACACCAACACGTACCGCAACTACAGTGCAGGGTCACATACATGAAACCCGTATCAGTATTATTGATCCAGAAACAAATTCAGTCACCAGCCGTCATTTAAACAAACACATAAATTATGATGAATGGCCTGCATCCAGTGGCACCAGTGATAAATCACTGTCATTACCCAGAGATATGGCATTTAGCGCTGACGGTACAAAACTTTATATCGCTGCGAAAGGTTCAAACAAAGTAGCGCTATTCGACACCGCTAAGTTGCGCAATAACAGTTTTCAACCTGACAGTGCTAACCATGTCGAAATCACTGGCGGCGGGCCAAGTGGCTTAGTGTTCGATGAAACCAGTAACAAACTTTATGTTACGACTCGATTTGATAATGGCATATCAGTCATTGATACCAACACACTCAGCGAAACAAATCACTATGTGTTGCACAACCCCGAACCTCAACAGGTCATCGATGGTCGTCCATTTATGTACGATGCTCGCCTGACTTCAAGCAATGGTGAATCACCCTGTGCCAGTTGTCATGTTGATGGCGACCTTGATAGTTTGGCGTGGGATCTAGGTAATCCAGAGGGCACACTCATCACAAATCCTGGGCCTTTCCTCGGACCTTTTGGTGATCAGCCCGGTGCACCACCCTTTTTCTACAAAGACTATCATCCGATGAAAGGTCCGATGACCACGCAAACTTTGCGTGGCATGGAAAATGGCGGTGCGATGCATTGGCGCGGCGACAGAACTGGTGGCAACGATGAAGCAACGGCACAACCTGATGGCGGCACCTTTAATGAAGATTTAGCCTTTAAAAAGTTCAATGTTGCCTTTCCCGGACTTTTAGGTCGCAGCGATCAATTAAGCGATGCACAAATGCAGCAGTTCACTGATTTTGTTTTAGAAATGCAACAGCCACCTAATCCAATTCGAGCTTTGGATAACAGCCTGACACCAATGCAATCAGCAGGCAGTGATTTTTATTTTAATGTAATCAGTCTGGAAGATCCTGATCCTATAAAAAGTGTTACCTGTAACGGTTGCCACATCATCGACCCAGCAAATGGATTTTTTGGCACGGATGGCAGCAGTAGTTTTGAGGCAGAAACACAACGTTTTAAAATTCCTCATCTGAGAAACATGTATTCAAAAATTGGCATGTTTGGCATGGCCGACCTGCCGTTTTTTGAATCTGGTAATAATGCTCACAAAGGCGATCAAATACGTGGCTTTGGTTTCATGCATGATGGCAGTGTCGATTCACTGTTCCGTTTTGTCAGCACCGCTGGCTTTGATTTTCCCGGATCTGACCGCGCAGCACAAGATGCAGTGCGTCGTCAGGTTGAGCAGTTTATGCTTGCTTTAGACAGCGACATGAAACCTGCCATGGGTCAACAAATAACATTAACCGATAAAAACACTCTGCTTGTTAGCAATCGAATCGACTTGCTGGTTTCACGTGCAGCAGTTGGTGAATGTGATTTGGTTGTACAAGGAACCGTTAGCAATGAAAACAGAGGTTGGATGCGTTTGCCATCAGGCAAGTTCCAGAGCGATAACAGCAATGAAGCAGAATTAACCGAAGTACAGTTACGTCAACTCGCACAAACGGTTGGTCAAACATTAACCTTCACCTGTGTACCGCCTGAAGCAAGTCAACTAGTCGCAAACCGTATCGCACTGGATAGAGATGAAGATGGCATACTCAATAACAATGATGTTTGCCCGGCAATAACCAACCCACTGCAAATCGATACTGATGCTGATGGCATTGGCGATGCATGTGATAACTGTACGATACTAGCGAATGCTGATCAGAATGATAGTAATGGCGATGGTTATGGTAATCGATGCGATGGCGACCTGAACAATAATGGCGCGGTTAACTTTGCCGACCTTGGTCTGTTTAAAAGTAAATTTAATAGCAGTGATGCCGATGCTGACTTTAATAGCGATGGTGCTGTTAACTTTGCCGATCTAGGAATATTTAAAACTTTATTCGGTAAAGCACCGGGGCCTAGTGCGTTACAGCCCTAGTGTATTGCAATCTAGTGCTTTACAGCCGTAAAGCTTTTTAGGAAAGTAAAATGCCAGTAACTTAGGTTATACCTAATTTACTGGCATTATTTTATCCGTATTATTTCTAAGTCGAAATAAAAATATCGATCTTTAATTTTCAGAATGCTCTATTTCCTGTCGCATATGCGGAAACAAAATAACATCACGAATCGATGGGGAGTCGGTTAACAACATCACCAGTCGATCAATGCCAATGCCCTCACCCGCTGTTGGTGGCAAACCATATTCTAATGCGCGAATATAATCCGCATCAAAATGCATGGCTTCATCATCACCAGCATCTTTTTCTGCAACCTGTTGTTTAAATCGTTCTGCCTGATCTTCGGCATCATTTAACTCGGAAAAACCGTTGGCAATTTCACGACCGCCGACAAAAAATTCAAAACGATCAGTCACAAACGGGTCACTATCACTACGTCTCGCTAACGGTGAAACTTCGGTTGGATATTCTGTGATAAAGGTTGGATCCATCAAACGATGCTCAACCGTTTTTTCAAATATTTCGATTTGTACTTTGCCCAAACCATAACCATCTTTTAATTTCACGCCCAAACTTTCGGCCAATTTTCGGGCACTATCAAGATTAGAAATTGTTTCAGCGGTAACATCAGGATTAAAATGCAAAATAGAATCAAATACGCTTAAACGTGTAAATGGTGAGCCAAAATCGTAAGTATTTCCTTCGCTGGTTACTTGCGTTGAACCTAACAATTCAGTCGCTAACTGTCGTAACAAATCTTCTGTGATGTCCATTAAGTCATTATAATCAGCGTATGCCTGGTAAAATTCCAACATGGTAAATTCAGGATTATGCCGCGTCGAAACACCTTCATTTCTAAAGTTGCGGTTAATTTCATAAACTCTTTCAAAACCACCAACAACTAAACGCTTCAAATATAACTCAGGTGCAATACGTAAATACATTGGTAAGTTAAGTGCATTATGAAAGGTTTCAAAAGGTTTAGCCGTCGCACCACCGGGAATAATCTGCATCATTGGTGTTTCTACTTCGACAAAACCATTGGTATCAAAATAATTTCTGATGAACTTTATAATCGAGGTGCGCAGATAAAAATTCTTCTTCACCTCTTCATTCATTATCAAATCAACATAACGTTGGCGGTAACGAATTTCTGTATCGGACAAACCGTGAAATTTATCGGGCAACGGGCGCAATGATTTTGTTAACAATTGCACATCATCTACTTTTACTGAAAGCTCATCGGTTTTTGTTTTAAACAGAACGCCTGCCGCGCCAATAATGTCGCCGACATCCCATTTTTTAAAACCGTCGTTATATACACCTTCGGGCAAACTATCACGCTGTAAAAAAAGTTGAATGCGACCTGACATATCCTGCAGCTGCGAAAAGCTGGCTTTACCCATAATACGTTTTGCCATCATGCGCCCAGCAACGGCGAAACGGATATTTAATTCTTCAAGCTCTTCTCTCGTTTTGTCATCATAATGTTCAAGCAAGTCACCCGCCAACGCATCACGTCGAAAAGAATTCGGGAACGCACTGCCACCCTGCTGTTTTGATGTTTCGCGCAAAGCCGATAATTTTTCACGCCGCTGCGTGATTAATTTATTTTCGTCTTCTGCAGAAATTGGGGTTATTTCATCTTTGTTATCAGTGCTCATAAATTTTTTATTTCGTTTTATATATGTATTTTTTATATGTGTTTTTTATAGCCCGGCTTTCAGGCTGGCTTCTATAAACTGATCGAGGTCACCATCTAAAACCGCTTGTGTGTTTCCGGTTTCAACATTGGTTCTTAAATCTTTTATTCTTGATTGATCTAATACGTAAGAACGTATCTGACTGCCCCAACCAATGTCTGATTTTGTTTCTTCTAATGCTTGCTGGTCAGCGTTACGTATCTGCTCTTCACGTTCGTACAATTTGGCTTTTAACTGCTTCATTGCCGACTCTTTATTTTTATGTTGTGAACGACCGCTCTGGCATTGCACAACAACATTGGTCGG
>UOFD01000008.1_pt1 | contig 21514 bp, 20 predicted proteins | sample 1990101 | NCBI WGS metagenome assembly UOFD01 (sample SAMEA4728526, study PRJEB27164) | hydrothermal vent metagenome | biome: marine basaltic hydrothermal vent biome; feature: marine hydrothermal vent; material: mineral | place: Pacific Ocean | collected 2011-06-14/2011-07-23 | depth 1741 m | reverse complement strand
TGATGGATAAGCTTCCGGGAATGCCGGGCATGGCAGATAAGATTAAAGACAAGGTCAACGATAAAGAAATGAGCCACATGGTTGGCATCATCAATTCAATGACTCCCAAAGAAAGAGCCTTTCCAGATATTATTAAAGGCTCACGAAAACGTCGTATTGCGGCGGGCTGTGGTTTGCAGGTGCAGGATGTTAATCGCCTGATTAAGCAGCAAATGCAAATGAAAAAAATGATGAAAAAAATGTCCAAAGGCGGCATGGCAAAAATGATGCGCGCGATGAAAGGCGGTGGCGGTGGAATGCCGCCAGGAATGGGCGGGCCGGGTGGTATGGGGTTTTAGCTAATCAAACCCCAAAACAGTCTGCCATAACATTTCAATCTCGATTATTTCTGCGTGGTTAAGTGATGTGAGAATAGCGTTTTTTATTCGTTGGTTATCAATGGTTCGTGTTTGATCCAACATAATATCTGAATCTACTTTGAGATTATCGCGTGATTTAACTCGGTAACGTAATGGCTTTGCATCATCAATTAATTGCGTCGTTAGTGGTAATACGGTTGTACTGGGATGGTTTGCTTCATTGAGTAAGTCACTTTGCATGACAAGACAGGGACGTGTTTTCCCTGCTTCTGTACCTTTAGAAGGGTTAAAATTGGCAAGGTAGATACTGCCTCGCTTATAACTCATGTTTTATAGCTCATGTTTTATAGCTAAATGGTTTAACCCATCATTATTGGCGGCTTCAAAGTCATCAGAAGCCTGAATCGTCTGCTGCCTTGTTTTGAGTGAAGCGGCCTGTATCTTCTGGCGAAGCGCTTCTTTATCAAGAAATTTCATATAGTTTTTCACCGCAGTTCGAATAACATTGCTGCGAGTAGTATGTAAACGCGATGTTAGTTGGTTTAGCAGGGTGTTGAACTCATTGTCTGCTTTTACAGTAATTGTTTTCATGGTAATACCTCGGTAACACTAAAACAAGTATAGCACTAAAAAATTGTATGAAATACATCTATTTGGAATCACTCTGAAGACTAGCGGATGAAAAATCTACATCGTGCAAAGTTCTCTTTTTATATTATTTTCCATGTTACTTTTCATGCTGCTTTTCTTTGTGCTTTTTAAATGTTGTAGCACTGGCTCAAATAGCTGGGTGTAAAACTACAAAAGGTATTATCTGTGTTCATCTGCGTTTATCTGTGGATTTAAATTTTTTTGTGCCTTTGCGGTAAATATTCCTGCTTTTATAAGTAAAACAGGCTTCCATCTAACAAAATAATCCCGTAAAATGCGCGGTTTCCTGTGGCCGGTTGCTTTTGTGGCGGTCAACTATAAATTTTTTTTGAGAGTAAACATGGTAACAATACGTTTATCTAGAGGCGGCGCTAAGAAGAAGCCTTTCTATCATATCGATGTTAAAGATTCACGCAGATCTCGCGATGGTCGCTACATCGAGCGTTTAGGCTATTTCAATCCTGGTGCGATTGGTGGTGAGCAACGTTTAGTTTTGGATTTAGATCGTGTAACACACTGGAAATCAGTGGGCGCGCAAACATCTGATCGCGTATCAACATTGATTAAGCAGGCTGCTACCCAAGCCGTTACCCAAGCCGCTGCTTAATTAAGTTGGTTATCATCTTCGTTGGCTATGGTTCAGCAAGATGCGTTTGGCAATACAGGCATGTCGGAAAAAGTCATATTAGGGCGAATTACCGGCGTTTACGGTGTTAAAGGTTGGCTTAAAGTTTTCTCACACACTGACCCGATGGAAGCCATTGTTGATTACAGCCCGTGGTTTATTCGGCCTGAGAATCTAAATCCTGAGAGCCCAAATCGTGAAAGTCCAGATTGTGAAAATCAGGCAAGCTGGACACAGGTAGGCTGGACGAAGGTAAAACTAAAAGCCGGCAAACGTCATGCGAAAACAGTTGTCGTTAAGCTAGAAAATTGTAATAGCCGCGATGATGCGATGGCATATATCGGCAAAGAAATCGCGATTGAATCGCAGCAGCTTGAACTGCTAACAAAAGATGAATTTTACTGGCGCGATTTAATCGGTCTGCAAGTAATTAACCAGCAAAACATTACGCTGGGCACAGTAGAAAAATTACTGGAAACCGGCGCTAATGATGTTTTAGTTGTTGTGGATGAAGCCGGTATTGATAAGAAAATAGACAAAGAAACAGATAAGGAAAAGGAAGAAACAAAAATCGAGCGGCTTATCCCATGGACGATGGGCATTGCTATTATCAAGGTTGATATAGCAGCAGGCGTGATAAGCGTTGATTGGGATGCGGATTTTTAAATGTCTACATTGTGAATATATATTTCATCACACTGTTTCCAGAATTAATCGAGCAGGCAACAGCATTTGGTGTGCTGGGCAGAGCGATAAAACAGCAGCAATTAAACCTGCAGTGTTTTAACCCAAGAGATTACACGGAAGACAAACATCGCACCGTGGATGACCGACCTTACGGCGGCGGCCCAGGCATGTTGATGAAAGTCGAACCATTAGCGAAAGCGATAATGGCGGCGAAAGAAGTAGCTAAAAAACAAGCTGCATCGAAAAAAAGCGTCGCCAAAGTGGTTTATCTGAGTCCGCAGGGGCAGCAGCTAAATCAGCAGTTAGTGGTGAACGTAGCTGCAGAGGCTGCAGTACAGAAAAGTGATTTAATATTAATCGCCGGTCGTTACGAAGGTATTGACGAGCGGTTAATCGAATCACTCATCGACGAAGAATGGTCAGTGGGTGATTATGTACTAAGCGGCGGTGAATTTGCTGGGCTGGTGGTGATTGATGCCATCACCCGTTTAATCCCCGGCGTATTGGGTGATGATGAATCTGCGATACAAGATTCATTCATGCAAGGTTTGCTGGATTGCCCGCACTACACCAGACCAGAGATGGTTGACGGTCAGCCAGTACCGGATGTTTTATTAAGCGGTGACCACAAAGCAATACGGCGTTGGCGGTTGAAACAATCGCTGGGTCGAACTTGGTTACGACGCCCCGATCTGCTGGCAGCAGTAGAGCAGGATACGGTAAACTGGGATGCTGAAAAAGAAGAATTGCTAGCAGAGTTCAAGGCTGAGCATAAGCAGAAATAAGCGGGGTCGGAGTCAATTTGATTGCGGTTCGGTGGTTATTACATGAGCGTGTTGTCAAATTGACTCCGACCCCTGTAATACGACCCCTGTAATAAGAAAAAACAGATTAACAAAGATAAACGATTAAGGCGCGAAAGCGGAGTAAAAATATGAGCAACATAATCCAACAAATTGAAGCAGAACAAATGACTCGCGAAGTCCCAGCATTTTATCCGGGTGACACAGTCGTTGTTCAAGTCCGCGTAAAAGAAGGTGAGCGTGAACGCTTGCAGGCATTTGAAGGCGTTGTTATTGCAAAACGCAATCGTGGATTGCACTCTGCCTTTACAGTACGCAAAATTTCACACGGTGAAGGTGTTGAACGCGTATTCCAGACTTACAGTAATGCGATTGCAGAAATCAGTGTTAAACGCAGCGGTAAAGTTCGTCGTGCAAAACTTTACTACTTACGTGGTAGAACAGGTAAAGCAGCACGTATTACCGAAAAGCTTAAAGCGTCTGATAAAAAGTAAATATCAGATTTTAAAAGTAATACCAAAAAGAGTGGTTTTGTACCACTCTTTTTTTATGTACAGGATGTACGGTATGTCGCGATGCCATGGATGGCAAAGAGCGATGAATGTACAGGATGTACGGACAGATAATTGCTCCTGCATTATCTGCACTTCCATCATCCATGGCGGTCGTATGTCGCGGTGCCATGGATGGCAAGGAGCGGTGAATGTACAGGATGTACGGTGTGCTGGTACAATCAGTCTGAAAATTAATCGTAGGCTGTTTTAATGAAATTTTTATTTTCTGTATTTTTATTGCTCGGTATTTTTGCCAATAGTTGGGCGGCACAAAATAAGCCGGCAGCAGTAAAAGAAACACCTGTTTCCAGCAAGAAAGTTGTTAGTAAATTGACCGATAAAGCTACAGTCAATAAAACCTCCAGTAAACACGAAAAAAAAACAACCAGCACAGCAGCCAACAAAGCGGCCAGTGCAGCGGCTAGCAAACAATCCGTCACTTTCCAGTCTTTAAAACAAATGAATCAGCTCATTGAGCTTGGTGTGCCTGCTTTAGCGCTAAGTCTGTTAGATGATGAACAAAAAAAACGCCCAACATTTTCTGCGGACTGGTACGCCTTTGAGTATAAACGCATTCTTTTATTATCAGCGCTTGAGCGTTGGTCGCTGTTAATTAAGCGCACACAATGGTTATTCGATACCGCGGACAAAAAAAGGCACATCACAAAAAAAATTCGTTTATGGTTTGAAACGCAGCAGGTAATAGCGCGGTTACAATTAAAACAAAGCAAACAAGCATTAAATCAGTTGCAACACTTATTGTGGGATAGCGAACCACAATATCGAAATGTTTCATTACCGGCTATTTGGCGACGTTTAGTTATTCGTGCTTATCTGCAGTTACAGGCAGACGATGATGCGCGCCGAGCACTGGTTAAATATGATCGCGATTATAAAACAGACAAAACAAATATCGATTGGGTTTTATTGCAGGCGCAAGTCTTACTTCGAACCCATCGGCCGCAACAGGCAATCGAACTGTTAGAAGAAATTTCAACTGAGAATGCCGTTGATGTTGAAGCGTTATTGCTGATTGCGAAATTACAAAATAACCCGAAAAATGCCGCAGATATTAATCAAAAAATGCGCGAGCAGCTTGATGGTCAAGTGTTAAGTAAAACAGCACGTTGGGCGTATTCTTATGTTGCCTATCTTGCATCAAAAGTTTTATCTGACGATGCCGCGCAGGTTTTAAATCTGGAAGCAATGTTATCACTGGAAATTAAAACGGCGCTATTTGATGATAACTATCAGGTGACTGCCGATGATTTATGGCGTGTTTATAATGCGCAGGGTTTGGTTGCAGCGAATAATAACGGACTTTTGTTTGGTAATGATAAGCAGTGGAAAAAATTATCAGATCAACTCATAAAAGATACACCAGAAAAAGCATTGTCCTTAAATGCTGCGCTGGTTTTGCATACAAAAAAATTCGCAACAAAACAACAGCAACATAAAATAATTGTGGAAATAATAGAACAACGAAAAAATGGACTTGAATTAATTAATCAACTTTATTTGCACAGTAAAAAAGTAAAAGATGTGAACGTATTGCCGGATGAAGTGCGTTATCGTTTGGTCGATTATGCTTTGTCAGAAGGCAGTTATTACGAAGCGGCAACAATAATGGAAAGCCTGAAAGAGCCACCAAAAGGAAAAACGCTTTTTGATTGGCGTATGCGAAAAGCGCGCGTGTTAATTTTACAAGGTGAATACAAACAAAGTGAAAATTTAATACGTAAAACATTCGCAGAAAAAAAATCAATTACCACCGAAGAATTAGATCGGTTTATTCAAGTGGTATTCGATTTTCAAACTGTGCAACAACATCAGCAAGCGATTAATTTATTTAATTTAATTTCATTGGAAAAGCTGGATGAAAAATTAAAACGTGAAATTTATTTTTGGAAGGCCGAGTCATATTTTTCCCTGGAAAAATATGATCGAGCGGCATTGTTTTATTTAGAATCTGCGCGCGCTGTTGCCGAAGCAGAGCATGACTTATGGGCACAGTCCGCTCGCTTCAAAGCAGGTAAAGCATTAATGCTGGCGAAAATTTATGACGACGCTAAAAAAGTTTTTATTGATCTGCTTTTCGTGACTGCTAGTGATTCACGAAAAGCAATTATTAATCAAAATTTGCAAAAAATACGACTGTTAAGCAGTGCGGTAAAAAATAAAAATGCGCAGGCTAAATAGAGGTGCCCTAAATATGAAAACAATCAATCAACAATACGATGTGATTTTTACTACAGAATTAGCGACAATTGGCTTGAAGTTTGAGGAATCAAAACTAATTAGAGTTGAATATTTGAATAATAAGTCGATAAAAATACCAAAAAATAAAATAGCTGAAAAAGTAAAAAATAAAATTGAAAAATATTTAAAGTCATCATCAAAGGCAAAAAAATTAAACATTGATGTACAGTTAAACGTTACGCCGTTCCAAAAAAAAGTTTTAGATCAGTTGCAGAAAATACCTTATGGTGAAACACGAACTTATGGTGAGATTGCTAAAATACTTAAAACTTCGCCGCGTGCAGTCGGAAATGCGTGTCGAAATAATCCAGTGCCTATAGTTATTCCTTGTCACCGTGTTCTTGCGGCAAATGGTATTGGTGGTTACGATGGCGCGAAGTCAGGTGCGCTGTTGAATATAAAGCGCGACCTACTAAAAAAAGAAGGTATTTCTCTATAAATATCAAGGTGCACCTTGATAAGCGCAATAATACCCCCATAACTACCGCAGCGATAAATTTTTATCTAAATTTCTGTTTTCTGGAGTAAAAAAATGAGCGTTGAAGCGAGTAAAGAAACCCTCGAATTTCAAACCGAAGCCCGTCAAATTTTGCATTTGATGACCCATTCACTGTATTCAAACAAAGAAATTTTTCTGCGTGAGCTAGTTTCTAATGCCTCGGATGCTTGCGACAAATTACGTTTTGAAGCGTTGAGCGACGATAGTTTGTATGATGGTGATTCTGAATTATCAGTGCATGTGGACTTCGACGAAAAAGCACAAACAGTCACCATCACGGATAACGGCATTGGCATGTCACGCCAAGAAGTGATTGACAATGTCGGTACTATCGCCAGTTCTGGCACCAAAAAATTCCTCGAAGCGATGAGTGGCGATCAGGCAAAAGACGCGCAGATGATTGGTCAGTTTGGTGTTGGTTTTTATTCCAGTTTTATCGTCGCCGATAAAGTGACATTAGAAACACGCCGCGCAGGTGCTTCAGATGAAGAAGCAATCCGTTGGGAGTCTAGTGGTGAAGGTGATTTCTCGTTGGAAAATATCGATAAGGAAACACGTGGCACAACGGTTGTATTACACCTGAAAAAAGATGAAAAAGAATTTGCTAATCAGTATCGTTTAAAAAATATCATCAAACAATATTCTGACCATATTTCGATTCCCGTTTATATGACAGAAGAAGAACTGGATGACAAAGGTGAGCCTAAAAAAGATGACGATGGTAATGTTGTTACTAAACAGGAACGTGCCAACAGCGCATCGGCATTATGGGCGCGCGATAAAAGCGATATTTCTGATGAAGATTACAACGAGTTTTACAAACACGTTAGCATGGATTTTTCCGAGCCACTAAGTTGGGTGCATTCAAAAGTTGAAGGCAACCAAAGTTATACCTCGTTACTTTATGTGCCAACCAATCCACCGTTTGATTTATTCGACCGCGATCACAAACGTGGTGTGAAATTATATGTTAAACGTATTTTCATTATGGATGAAGCTGAGCAATTAATGCCGAATTATTTGCGTTTTGTAAAAGGCGTTGTCGACTCTGATGATTTGCCGCTTAACGTTTCGCGCGAAATATTGCAGCAGAATAAAGCCATTGATCGAATTCGTGGTGCATCGGTGAAAAAAGTATTAGGTATGCTCGAGTCGATTCAAAAGAAAGATACTGAAAAATATGCGACTTTCTGGAAATCTTTTGGCCAGGTTTTAAAAGAGGGGCCAATCGAAGATGTCAGCAATAAAGAACGTATTGCTAAGTTGTTATTATTCGCTAGTACACACAATGCCGAAAATGATAAAGATGGTGATGTGCAAGACATAACGCTAAGCGATTATGTTTCTCGTATGCCAGAGAAGCAGGATAAAATTTATTACATCGTTGCCGATAATTACACCGCTGCAAAAAACAGCCCACACTTGGAAGTGTTCAATAAAAAAGGCATCGAAGTATTGTTGCTGAGTGATCGTGTGGACGAATGGCTGGTTTCACATTTGGATGAATTTGACGGTAAAAAATTACAGTCAGTTGCTCGCGGAAATTTGGACATGGATGAGAAAGAAGACAAAAAAGCGCAGGAAAAATTAGAAAAAACGTTTAGCTCGGTAATAGAACATGCAACAAAAATACTGGATGGCAAAGTTAAAGAAGTGCGTTTGTCACAACGTTTAACTGACTCGCCTTCATGTTTAGTGCTGGAAGAAAATGATATGAGCGCGCAAATGCAACAAATTATGGAAGCTGCCGGTCAGTACGCGCCAAAACCAGAACCGATACTGGAGCTGAATGCCGACCACGCTCTGGTGAAAAAACTCAATGACATTACAGATGACGAAGTGTTTGAAGATTATGCGCATCTGTTATTTGAACAAGCACAACTCGCAGCCGGCACACCATTGGAAGATGCCGCAGGTTTTGTGAAACGCGTAAATAAATTGTTAGGTAGTTAAACCTGAAAAATCAAATCCGGAAATTTATCCATGAATGAATGCAAATAAGGGTTAATAGTTTAAAAACTATAAAGCTTTTATTTGCGTTCATTCGCTTTCATTTGCGGAAAAAACAAACCAATCCTGTCTTTTATAACTATACTTTAAACTTCTCCAATCTCCTTTCGTAGAGCAAGATGCACTTAGTTAAGTTATTAATATTTTTATTTATATTAAGCTTTACTCCAACGGCTTCTTTTGCCAAAGAAGCTTATAACGCCGACATTCGCTACCTGCATGTGCAAAAAGGTCAAACTTTGCACAATATTATCCGTCGTTTATACCCGAATCGTAAAAAAAAATGGCAGCAACTAACACGAGACATTGTTCGATTAAATCCGCATGCATTTGTTGATGATAATCCAACAAAGATGAAAGCAGGTGTTCGTCTTAAATTACCTAAAAAAGTTGTACTGCGTTCGGCATCCGCCAATCAGGTAAACATGAAAAAGGTTGGCATGGTTGCAGAAAGCAGTGGTAGTGTGGTTGCGGTGGATAAAAGAAAAGTCACGCGCAAGTTAAGTAAAGGCAAACCCGTTTATTTAGGTGATAAAGTAATTACCGGCGAGAAAGGTTCGGTGCGGTTAAAAATGATTGATGATGCAATACTAGACTTGCGTTGTTTCAGTATTATGGTGATTGAAGAATACGCGCTTAACACCACCAATCGACGCAGCATTTTAAATTTGTTGCAAGGAAGTTTGAAAAAAGTGACCGGAAAAATTGGTAAAATGACAGAAGATGTTTACGAATTAAAAACTCCTGTCGCCAGTGTTGGCGTAAGAGGTACCGAATACGCGCTGCGCGTTTTTCAATCTAAAGGTTGCGGCGGTACGATTAATGCAGATGAAGGCTTTTATCTCGAAGTCATTAAAGGTCTGGTTAATGTACATAATGAAGCCGGCAGTGAAATAATCGCAAAAGGCGAAACGGCTTATGTGCCATTACCAAAAACCAAACCGAAAAAAGTAAAAATAAAACCGGGTGTAATTAAGCCTGTTGTTAAAAAAGAAATTAAAAAGGCAGTGCAAGTTGAAGAAGAAAGTAGTAGTTTATGGTGGTGGTTATTGGGTATTGTTGGTATTGTGCTTTTAATTTAATAAGATAGTGAAAAGTGAAAGCAGTCGAATCGATAAATGGTTGTGGACATCGCGATTTTTTAAAACGCGACCGCTTGCAAGTGATGCGGTTAATGGTGGTAAAGTTCATTTAAATGGTCAACGTATAAAAGCTGGTCGATTAGTTAAAATTAAGGATGTTTTATCAATACAGAAAGATAGCGACTTGTACGAAATAACCATTAAAGCCATTCTTAAAACAAGACGACCAGCGAAAGAAGCTTGTTTAACTTACGAAGAATCAGAGCAGAGCCGTTCAAAACGTGAGCAAGAGCAGCAGATAAAAAAACTGGCATCAGCAACAAGACCAGTGCCAAAACGCAAGCCCGACAAGCGTGAGCGAGAGCAACTGCGGAAATTTAAAAATCAGTCATAAGTTAACAGTTGGCAGTCATTAGTAAAAATAATAAACTGCCAACTTTCCCTAAATTATCGCTGACATTATCATCGAAATGCCGCTGATCGATGAATAAACCTGTCTCAAAATTTCTATCTCTGCACAGTGTCACTAAGTCGCTGTTTTTGGTATAATTTCAGCCATAAAAATAATGGCTATTTCCATAATATTTCTTTTTAGGGTATTCTTTTTTGAGCAACCGAACGCTGTCAATTGACGACCGCATTTATGATTACCTTTGTGACGTTTCTATTAACGAGCCGGAGCTGCTACGTCAGTTACGTGAAGAGACCGCACAAATAGAATATTCGGTGATGCAAATTTCACCTGAGCAAGGGCAATTTATGTCTTTGTTAATTAAGCTGATGAAGGCGGAACGCGCTATCGAAATCGGCACGTTTACCGGTTACAGCTCTATTTGTGTTGCCAGCGCCATGCCTGAAAACGGTAAGTTAATTTGCTGTGACATATCGCCGCAGTGGACAGACATTGCAGAAAAATACTGGGCATTGGCTGGGTTAGAAAGCAAAATTGATTTATATAGCCAGCCTGCTGAAAACACCTTACAAATGTTGCTGGACGATGGGAATCGAAAAACCTTCGATTTTATTTTTATTGATGCGGATAAACAAAATTATATCAAGTATTATGAAATGGCATTACGCCTACTTAAAAAAGGAGGGATAATTGCGATTGATAATACTTTGTGGTCTGGCGCTGTTGCCGACCCTGAAAATATCGAGCCGGGTACACGCGCTATTCGTCGTTTTAATGAGATGTTGAAAAATGATAATCGCGTTAGCCAAAGTTTGTTAACCATTGGTGATGGTTTGACGTTAATATTAAAAGAAACTGAATAAAAAATGCTGAACTGGTTAAAAAATTCATTCAAAAAAAGAGATGCAAAGGTAAAAACCAGGCAAAACAAAAAGCGTTCGCCTGTTAGTAAAAAAATGCGCACAGCTTCCAATGAGGCAAAAAATAAAGCTGTTATTCTTAGTCGTGGTAAGCACGGAATTTCACGAAATAATATTGATGCGCACGCGCTAAAAGTTTTATATCGTTTACACAAAGCTGGTTATCAAGCCTGTTTAGTCGGCGGTGCGGTAAGAGATTTATTGCTTGGTATTACGCCCAAAGATTTTGATGTTGCAACTGACGCTACGCCGGAAGAAGTCAATAGGCTGTTTCGTAACTGCCGTTTAATTGGTCGCCGTTTTCGTTTGGCACACGTACATTTTGGCAGGCAAATAATAGAAGTTGCTACTTACCGTGCAGCGCATGAAAGTTCACAGTCAGGGCATCAAGATGAAACGGGCAGAATTGTTCGCGATAATGTTTTTGGTGAATTAGCCGATGATGTCTGGCGACGAGACTTTACTGCTAATGCTTTGTATTACGATATTTCTGATTTTAGTGTGATTGATTTTGTTGGTGGTTTTGAAGATATAAAACGAAAGCGATTACATTTAATTGGTGATGTAGAAACCCGTTATCGTGAAGACCCAGTGAGAATGTTACGTGCGATTCGTTTCTCCGCAAAATTGAATTTTGAAATTGACGAAAAAAGTAAAACACCTATTTATTCTTTGGGATACTTACTTGAAGACATTCCAGCGGCAAGATTGTACGAAGAAGTTTTAAAGTTATTTCACTCTGGTCACGCAATTCGCAGCTTTGAATTATTGCAAGAGTTTGATGTACTTAAATACTTATTTCCGCAGGCCGCTACTTCTATTGTACAAAACAAACATATTAAAGACATGCTGCTTATTGCCATGAAAAATACGGATGACCGCATTAAAAATGATATGCGCGTCACTCCCGCATTTTTATTTGCAGCGTTGCTGTGGCATCCGGTGAATTCTCGCGTTAAAGACTTTGTTGATGGCGGCATGCCGTATTCTGTCGCCATACAAAAAACGGCAACTAAAATTTTAAGCCAGCAATCGGCAAGTGTTTCAATCCCTAAACGTTTCACATCAACTATGCGCGACATATGGGGACTGCAAACAAGATTTCATTATCGTGCAGGCAAACGTGCATTGGCTGTGCTTGAACATGCGAAATTTCGTGCAGGATATGATTTTTTATGTATCCGCGCACAAGCGGGTGAAAAAGTTGCTGACGGGGATTTAGAAAAAGATTGCCAATGGTGGACGGACATACAAAAGAAAAATGCGGAACAGCAACAAAACATTCTGTTTTCGTCCGCAGCTAAATCTCAGTCAGGAAAATCAAAAAAACGACGACGCTCACCGGCAAAAAAGAAAGCAGATGATTTTGATTCTTAAGGTAGCTCTGATTAATGTCATTTTGAACGTAGCCGAAAAATCTTACACTCTATAACTTGTTGATAGCGCAGTGGTAAAATATTCTTCGGCTACGCTCAGAATGACAAAACAGAAATTAATCAGAATTTCCTTAGTATTTAAAAAATGAATATTGTTTACATCGGTTTAGGCAGTAATATTAAACAGCCAAAACTGCAAATAAAAAATGCGATGGAAGCCTTGCAGAAACTACCAGACACCACCGTTGTCGCAGATTCTGGCTATTTTGAAAGCAAACCAATGGGACCAAAAGACCAGCCAGATTATGTGAATGCAGTGGTGAAAATAGAAACAATAATCAATGCAATAGATTTGTTAGAACAGTGTCAGTTAATAGAAACACAGCAAGGACGTGTAAAATTACACCGTTGGGGTGAGCGCACAATCGATTTGGACATTTTATTATATGCCAATGAGAAAATTCAAACAGACATGTTAACCGTGCCACACCCCGGCATTAGTCAACGTGATTTTGTTTATATGCCGTTATTAAAAATTAATCCTGACATAGAAATACCGGGCATAGGATTATTAAGTAATTTTGTTGGGACTGAAAAGTCAGAAATCGAAAAATCAGCAGTTGATAAATCGCTAATAAAAAAAGATAGCACGAATTATAGCTGTCAATTTGTAGGAAATATTGAAAGGCAGTAGGTTATGAGTTTTCAATTTGATCAACAAAATTTACCGTCCAGCGTTAAATCAGATGCGCCGGATTTTATTGTTATCGAAGGACCTATTGGTGTCGGTAAAACAACATTGGCAAATAAACTGGCTTTATCGTTTGGTAGTGATTTGTTACTTGAAGGCGCTGTGGAAAATCCCTTCCTCGAAAAATTTTACGAAGATCCAAATGCTGCGGCATTGCCAACACAATTATTTTTTTTATTGCAACGCGCGCGTCAGTTAAAAGCAATGAAGCAGGAAGATATGTTTAATCCGGTGCGAGTAGCCGATTTTTTAATTGAAAAAGATCGTTTGTTTGCTGAGTTAACGCTGGACAATGATGAACTTGATTTATATGAACAGGTCTATGCCAACTTAACTATTGATATTCACAGTCCTGATCTTGTGGTTTACTTACAAGCACCGGTGGAAGTATTATTAGAACGTATTAAGAAACGTGGTTTAAAACATGAGCGTTTTATTGAGGCGGCTTATTTACAACGGTTATCAGAATCGTATATCCGATTTTTTTACCAGTACAATAATGCGCCGCTGTTAATCGTTAACGCGGCTGATATAGATTTTGCGAATAATAAAAAAGATTATGAATTATTGCTTCAGCAAATAATGAAAGGAAAACAGGGGCGACATTATTTTAATCCAGTTCAAGTCGTGCTTTAAAGTAGTAAGTAGGTAACAGTAATGAGTGTGCAAACAAACACAAAGAAAAAAATAACCATCCGCCGACTTGCGGAGATGAAACGGGCAAAAGAAAAAATTGCCTGCTTAACGGCTTACGATGCAAGTTTTTCACACCTACTGGAAAAGTCTGGTGTTGATATTGTGCTTGTTGGCGACTCATTGGGTATGGTTATTCAAGGTAAAGAAACCACACTGCCAGTTTCTGTTGAAGATATGTTGTATCACACGCAGTGTGTTGCCAAAGGTTTAAACAATGCATTGTTAATTACCGATATGCCTTTTTTAAGTTTTACTTCCGAAGAAGAAGCGGTGTTAAACGCTGGTTTGTTTATGAAACAGGGAGGTGCACAAATGGTGAAACTTGAAGGTGGTGCTGATCAGGTAAATACCGTTTCTGCTTTAAACAAAAACGGTATTCCGGTTTGTGCGCATTTAGGTTTGCAGCCACAATACGTGCATAAAATTGGTGGTTATCGTGTGCAGGGACGTGATGCTGGTGCCGCTGATAAAATGCTGGCAGATGCCTTAACCATGCAACAAGCCGGTGCAGATTTAATGCTGCTTGAATGTGTGCCCGAAACATTGGCGAGTAAAATAACGCAAACACTAGACATTCCCGTAATTGGTATTGGTGCAAGTGTAAACTGCGATGGTCAGATTTTAGTGTTATATGATATTCTTGATATTAGTTTGGGAATGCGTCCAAAGTTCAGTAAAAATTTCATGGCATCTGCAAGCAGTATCGAAGATGCTATTCATCAATACATAACAGCGGTGAAAAAATCAGAATTTCCTGTAACAGAACATGTCTTTACTTAGTCGAAAATAATCCTGAAAAAAAATTCTGTAAAATAATTTCAACAGAAAAACGCATAAATGAAAATCTGCCAAAACATAGAGCAACTGCGCATGAAAATTAAAACATGGCGTAGCACAGGCGAAACAATTGCCTTTGTTCCGACCATGGGAAATTTGCACGAAGGGCATTTGTCACTAGTCGAAATTGCAAAACAAAAATCATCGCGTGTTGTGGTTAGTGTTTATGTAAACCCTTTACAGTTTTCACCGGATGAAGATTTTTCAAGTTATCCGCGCACGCTTGATGAAGATTTAAAACAATTAGAGATACTCGAAGTCGATCTTGTTTTTATACCAACAGATTCGATGATTTACCCTGCGGGAGAACAACAAAGTACCTATGTTGAAGTGCCTGCATTAACTCATATCATCGAAGGTGAATTTCGCCCACATTTTTTTAGAGGTGTTGCCACGGTTGTTTTAAAATTATTTAACATGGTGCAACCAGATGTTGCGATTTTTGGTGAAAAAGATTTTCAGCAATTATTGATTATTAAACAGATGGTAAGCGATTTAAATTTGCCGATAGAAATTATTGGCGGTCAGACAATTCGCGAAACTGATGGACTGGCAAAAAGTTCGCGAAATTTTTATTTGAGTACTGCTGAGAGAAGTACAGGACAAGTTTTACAGGTATCAATAATGGCATTTCGTGATGATGTTGTACGCGGCGTAGACATTGCACAAGCAGAAAAAAACTGTGTTGAAAATTTGCAAAACCATGATTTTATTGTGGATTATGTCACGCTCAGAGAAACAAGCCAGCTGGGGAAAATATCGGATCAAGAACAAATAAAAGAACGAAGAGGTCAGGAACTGGTAATACTACTGGCAGCAAAAATAGGCAAAACACGGTTAATTGACAGTGTGATATTTATGGTTGAATCAAAGGCTTGAGGCAAGAAACCAGGGTGAAAAAGCAAGGTGAAAAAGCAGGATAAGAAAACTTGAAGCAAAAGCACGAATAGTCGATAATAAGCATATCCTGATAAAGCCTGCTAAAGTAGCTGGTATTGGGATATTAACCAGCTTGTACTAACCAACCTGTACTAACCAACCTGTATTAACTGGCTGGCACTAACTGACTAGATCGAAAAATAGATTAAACGATATAATTAATGGAAATTACACTTTTAAAATCAAAACTTCACCAGGCAACGGTGACGCTTACCGAACTGGAATATGAAGGTTCTTGCGCCATTGATTCCGATTTGCTGTTAGCGGCTGGCATTAATGAATATGAGCAAATTCATATTTATAATTTAAACAATGGTGAGCGTTTTACTACTTATGCAATTCAGGCGGAAGCGGGCAGTGGTGTGATTTCTGTAAATGGCGCGGCGGCGCATAAAGCGAATAAAGGTGATCGTGTGATTATCTGTTGTTACGCGCGATTATCTCAGCACGAAGTTGCTAACTTTAAACCGGCATTAGTTTATCTTAATGGTGCGAATCAGATTACTCGCACCTCAAACCAAATACCTGTTCAGGTCGCTTAACCCGTATTACGCATTCCTGCTGCAATGGCATTAATGCTGCGCAGTAATGGGTTTAGCCATTTTTCACGTTCTTCATTATCCAACGATTCATCTCGATAACGTTTTAGCAGTTTGATCTGTATGTGATTTAATGGGTCGAGATACGGGTCGCGGCGCATTAATGACAAAGCTAGCGGTGGAATGTCATCCAACAAGTGTGCCATGTTAGCGACTTTTAGTGTAATTTCTAAAGTGCGGTCATGTTCGTTATGTATCATTTCATAAATGCGTTTGCCAGTGTTGTGCGATAGGCATAATTCAGAATATTCTTTTGCTGTTCGCATATCCGCTTTGTATAAAGCCATTTCGGTGTTGCTAAGCAGCGCTTTGAAATAAGGCCAATGCTGATACATGTCACGCAATTTTTCTAATCGAGTATTTTTTTCTGATTCGTCGTCACCGATCCATTTTTGCAAAGCGGTGCCGATTCCGTACCATGCTGGCAATGTTTGTCTTGACTGTGCCCAACCAAAAACCCAACCGATAGCGCGCACGGAAGTTTTTGAACGATCACCTTTTTTACGGTGTGAAGGACGTGAGCCAATATTCATTAAAGCGATTTCACTGACCGGTGTGGCTTCATAAAAATAATCGAGAAAACCTTCGCTGTTGTCTGTTAGTTGGCGATAGCTGTTTTCACCGTGAGCCATGATTTCACGCATGATTGCCATATTTTCTTCGGTAGCTGTCGATTCACCGGGAAGAATTTGATAACGACTGGCAAGCATTAAACCGGTAATACCTAGCGTTAACTCGTACACGGCTGTTTCCGGGTTGCTGTATTTATTGGATAAAACTTCACCCTGTTCGGTAAATTTTATCTGACCGTGTACCGTGCCTTCGGGTTGCGAAAGAATGGATTCGTGCGTTGGGCCGCCACCGCGACCAATGGTGCCACCACGACCGTGGAATAAACGGCAGTCAATATCGTGCGCGTCAGCCAGGTTCATCGCTTTTTGTTGTGCTTCAAATAACTGCCATGAAGATGCCAATATGCCGCCGTCTTTGCAAGAGTCAGAATAACCTAACATCACTTCCTGTAAATTGCCGGATGCGCTGAGCAGTGTTTTATAAGTTTTGTCATCGAATAATTTTGCCAGCACAGATTCGATATGGTTTAAATCTTCGATGGTTTCAAATAATGGTGAAATACGAATTTTACAAAACCACTCGCCGTTTGTTTTTCCTGCCAGTCCAACAAGTGTCGCAAGCAACATTACTTCCAGGACATGACTTGCCTGATGCGTCATCGAAATAACATATTCACCAAAAGCACGTGGGCTAATTTCGCCGTGCATTTTTTCGATGACTTTAAATACGTCCAGCGTCTCTTTGTTGGCATCGTTGAGCTGGTTAGCATCAAACTCGATGCCTTCACACTGGTGCTGAATTAGATCGGACAGTAATTTAATACGAGTGTCTTCGTCCAAACTGTCGTAGTTCATGTAAGTATTACTTTGCTGAAGAATTTCTGCGACAGCTTCTGTGTGGTGTGTAGATTCTTGCCGTACATCGAGATGCATCAAGTAAAAACCAAAAGATTCAACTAAACGGATTAAATCTTTAACCGCAAGATCAGCAATTTTATGGTCGCCGTGGCTACATAAAGAATCGTAAATTAATGTTAAGTCGTTTAAAAAAGCATCTTCAGAAATATAAGCGTGGTTATATTTGCTGAGATCAACAGAATCGCTAGAGCCTTCTGTTGTGTTGTTTGCAGCAATTAATGCACGGGTTTTGTCCAGATTTTTCTGTATGCGAAAACGCATAAAAGCGATTTTTCGCTGGTACGGTGAGTGCGTGTATGACAGTGGATTGTTAGTAAAAACCTCGAAGCGCAAATTTTCATCATTGTTTAAACTTGCGGTAAATTCGCGGTCAGGTGTGCAGATTTTGTCTGAGTGTGTAAGGTGTTTGAAAGCAGTATTTAAGCGTCGGATATATTCCTGTAAAGTGGTTCGAGATTGTAAGCGTAGTGCGAGTTCGGTAGTTTCGGGCGTGACGTTTGGATTACCATCGCGATCGCCGCCAATCCAGGAACCAAATTTTAAAAAACTGGGGACTTTAATTTTTGCCGTTGGGTAGTGGTCACGAATACGGGTTTCTAAATTTCGATACACTACCGGTACTGCATCAAACAAACTTTCTTTAAAGTAGTAGATACCGTTTTTAATTTCATCACGCACTTGCGGACGATTTTCTCGAACCTCATTAGTGCGCCATAAAATTTGAATTTGTGTTTCTAGTTCAGCAATCACGTTTTGCCGTTGAGTTTTGCCTAAACGTGTATCGCTTAATTTTTCATTGGTTAAAAATATGCGGCGTAGTGCGTATAAAATGCTGCGGCGTTTTGCTTCGGTTGGGTGTGCGGTGATAACAGGAATATACGCCAGACGATCGAGCAGCGTTTGTAAACGCTCTGCCGACATACCCATGTCGATAAAATCGCGCAGCGCAGAATCAAAAGAGCCAATCCATAACTCATCGCCTTTACGTATCTGGCGTCGGCGCAGTTGTAATTGCGAGGCTTCTTCAGCAACATTGACCAAGCTAAAATAAGTACTGAACGCACGTACCACTTGCGTTAACGTATCTTCATCTAGCGATTCGATTAACGCCATTAAACGTGCACGTTTTTGCACATCTTCTTCTTTATGCAATTCAATAAAACCAACACGCAATTTTTCTACCGCGTCATAAACTTTTGGATCGGCATTGGATAGCAGAACATTGCCCAGTAAATTGCCAAACAGTTTTACTTTGGCGCGCAACTGTTTGTCAGTGGTTGCAGTGTTTAGTAGCCCCGCCAGTTTTTTATCGTCTGTATTCAAAGTGGACTCGGAGGTATTGTTCATAAGCGCCAACGCAGCATAAAGGTTAGTGGCGAATTATAACGTATTTAAGGGCAACTGCGGTGGGCGACTGATCCTTCGATTTGTGCCGTGCCGCTCGCCAACAAGGGTGAAATTACGTACAATGCGCCAGCCGAAGGTAGCGCTGTGCTGGTGAAATGCTGGTTTTAGGCTAACCTTGTACTTAAAGTATAATTATGAAAATGTGAATATGTCAAAGCTAACGGAATTTGCCTCGTGGAAAGCGCTTGAAGCGCATTTTGAACAGATAAAAGATGTTCAAATGCGTGATTTATTTGCGCAGGACTCTGAAGGTCGCTTCAATAAATTCAGTACACAGATGGATGATATCCTGCTGGATTTTTCAAAAAACAGAATTAATGATGAAAGTTTTCATTTGTTGTGTGATTTGGCGCGCGAAGCTGGCGTGGAAGACTGGCGCGACAAAATGTTTTCTGGTGAGCCCATCAATATTTCTGAATTTCGTCCAGTTTTACATACTGCGCTGAGAAATCGTAGCAATGCACCGGTATACGTTGATGGTGAAAATGTCATGCCAAAAATTAATCGCGTGCTGGCACAAATTCGTTATTTTACCGAGCGCGTTCGTGGTGGTCATTTGCGTGGTTACAGTGGTCACTTAATCACGGACATTGTGAACATTGGTATTGGTGGTTCTGATTTGGGGCCACATGTGGTTTGTGATTCAATGAAACCGTACGCGCAGCGTGGCATGAGTGTGCATTTTGTTTCTAATGTGGATCCGACGCATTTAACGGAAATTTTAAAATTCGTTAAACCCGAATCCACCTTATTTGTTATCTCCTCAAAAACTTTTACCACGCAGGAAACCATGTTAAATGCACAAAGTGCGCGTAACTGGTTTATCGAATTAACCGCTAACGAAAAAGCTATCGCGCGACATTTTGTGGCTGTTACCAGTAACAAAAAAGCAGCGGCGGAGTTTGGTATTCTCGAAGAAAACATGTTCGAGTTTTGGGATTGGGTTGGTGGCCGTTATTCTTTATGGTCAGCAATTGGTTTGCCTATAGCACTTTATTTAGGCATGGACCATTTTGAAGAATTGCTCGATGGCGCACATGCGATGGATATGCATTTTAAATCGACGCCAATTGAAAAAAACATGCCGATTATTTTGGCGCTATTGGGTGTCTGGTATAACAACTTTTTTGATGCGCAAAGTCATGCAGTGATGGCATATAACCAATACCTGCGACGGCTGCCAGCTTTTCTGCAACAGCTTGATATGGAAAGTAATGGTAAAACCATTAACCGTGAAGGTAAACGTGTTGATTATTTAACCGGTCCAATTATCTGGGGCGAAACCGGTAGTAATTGCCAACACGCATTTTTTCAATTATTGCATCAGGGAACAAAACCCGTACCTGCCGATTTTCTTATTCCTGCGCGCAGTAAAAATCCACTGGGTAAACAGCATAGTGTTTTGCTGGCGAATTATTTTGCACAAACCCGTGCTTTGATGAAAGGAAAAACTGAAGCAGAAGCACGCGACGAACTGGAAGCTGGTGGCTATTCAGAAGAGATGATCAACGATATTTTGCCACATAAAATCTTTGAAGGTAATAAACCAACAAATTCGATTATGTTTCAGAGTTTAGATCCAAGAACGCTTGGTGCATTATTAGCAATGTACGAACATAAAATTTTTGTGCAGGGTGTGATATGGGATATTAATTCTTTCGATCAATGGGGTGTAGAGTACGGCAAACAACTTGCCAATGACATACAGTCGGAATTGGCATCACGAGAAGGAACCGAACGTTATGATGATTCCACGAATAATCTGATTAATTACTGCATGTCGTTAAAGTTTTCTGACTGAAAAAAACAGTGAATAACTGATAGTGAACCGTGATTGCTTTTAAAATTCACTATTCACTATTCACTAGCTTCTTAAGTGCCCAATTAATATGTTCGATAAGCATATCGTTATCGCTGAATTCTTGTTTTTTATCTTCCAAAATTTTAACGATGTTTTTAGATGAAGGCGCATTTCCCAGCGCAACAGCAATATTTCTCAACCAACGTAAATAACCGATTCTTCGAATAGCCGAGCCTTCTGTATTTTTTAGAAATGTTTCTTCGCTCCATTGAAACAAGTTAATCAGTGCTGGCGCATCTAGCGGGTGGCGTGTAAAAAAATCTTTTTCAGCCGTTGGTTGTGAAAAACGGTTCCACGGGCAGTATAACTGGCAGTCATCACAGCCATATATTCGATTGCCAATATCGCTGCGAAATTCTATTGGAATGCTGCCATGTAATTCGATGGTTAAATATGAAATGCAGCGGCGAGCGTCAACTTTATAAGGTGCAATAATAGCTTTTGTTGGGCAGATGTCGATGCAAGCTGTGCAACTGCCACAGTGTTCTTCTGTGTTGTGTTTGTTAATAGGGAGAGGCAGGTCAGTATAAATTTCACCAAGAAAAAACCATGAGCCAGCTTTTTGGTTGATAAGTGTTGTGTGTTTACCAATCCAGCCCAGCCCCGATTTTTCAGCCAGTGCTTTTTCAAGTACTGGCGCACTATCAACAAATGCACGGTAACCAAATTCGCCGATAGTATTTTTTATTTTATCCGC
>UOFD01000025.1_pt1 | contig 22035 bp, 20 predicted proteins | sample 1990101 | NCBI WGS metagenome assembly UOFD01 (sample SAMEA4728526, study PRJEB27164) | hydrothermal vent metagenome | biome: marine basaltic hydrothermal vent biome; feature: marine hydrothermal vent; material: mineral | place: Pacific Ocean | collected 2011-06-14/2011-07-23 | depth 1741 m | reverse complement strand
AACGATACTTTGCAGCAGATACACGCCAGGCATTACGTGCGCTGCGTGATGAGCAAGGTCCGGAAGCGGTGATTTTATCCAATCGCCGAATCAATGGCGGTGTTGAAATCATCGCTGCGATGGATTACGAAGATTCTATGGTTAATTCTTCATTGGGTAATCTTGATGCACTGCCTGATGAGCGGTCTGATGAGCGGTCTGATGAACGGTCTGATGCACTAAGCGAAATCGATCCTTACGAAAATAACTTCCACCATAACCAGCAGGCAGCAATGTCTGTGCCGTACGTGGCAAATCAAACCAGGTCATCATCAAAGATAACAAATCCGTCTTCTAAAAAAACGAAAGTAACACAACGCCAACCTTCACAATATCAAACCTCACAACAGCAGACCAATGAAAGCTCAACAACACTAAATAAAATTCAGAATGAATTAACCGGTCTGAGAAACATTATGGAAGCGCCATTGATGCAGTTTTCATGGAGCGAAACGAGTCGTGTGCAACCTTTGTATGCCAACTTGTTAAAGCAGTTAATGACGTTAGGTATTAACTCGGTTTTAAGTCAAATTATTGCCAGCAAGCTGGAAAAAAAAGGTCTCAGCAAACACAGTTGGTTAGAGTCATTAAATTACCTCGCTGACTTAATTCCAATCGACAACAAAGACATTTTGTCCAGCGGCGGTATTATCTCACTGGTAGGGCCAACCGGCGTTGGCAAGACGACAACCATTGCCAAGCTGGCTGCGCGCTTTGCATTAAAACATGGTCGGCGCGCGGTAACATTAATCACCACTGATAACTATCGTATTGGCGCACACGAACAACTACGCAGTTACGGTCGCATTCTCGGCATCCCGGTTCACGTTGCTTCTGATAGCGAAGAACTAAAGTACCTGCTACAAGAAACAAAAGACAAACACGGCGACAACCAGTTAACCCTGATCGACACCGCAGGCATCTGCCAGAAAGAAGTTAAATTAACCGAGCAGATAACATCGCTGAATATTGCTGGCGTTGATATTAAAAATTATCTGGTGTTATCAGCCACCGGTCAGATTAATCTGCAGGATGATGTTATTAAAGGTTTTAGCAAAATAAATCTGGCTGCTTGCATCATTACAAAAGTTGATGAAGCTGCCAGTCTGGGTGAAATCATATCTGTTCTTATTCAGCATAAATTACCGGTTTCATTTATTTGTAATGGGCAGAAAGTTCCTGACGACCTACACCAGGCGCGTGGCAGGTTGCTAATTAAAAAAGCGGTAAAACTAATGCACAGTTTAAACAAATCATTATCAGATGAAGAACTGGCATATACATTCGGTAGGGCACTTAATAATGGAAATGGCTAATATACCCATGAATAATATAAAAGATCAGGCCGAAGGACTACGTCGCATCGTGGCACCAAAACCAATAAAAATCATTGCTATCAGCAGTGGTAAAGGCGGCGTTGGTAAAACCAATATCTCTATCAACCTGGCACTATCAATGGCAAGGCAAGGCAAAGAAGTTATGTTACTGGATGCTGATTTAGGTCTGGCTAATGTTGATGTATTATTGGGTTTAAATATAGAATATAACCTCTCGCACGTGATGAAAGGTGAACGTACACTTGAAGAAATTATCGTAGACGGCCCATCGAATATAAAAATTATTCCGGCATCCACCGGTATAAGCAACATGGCAAATCTTCAGCCCGCCGAGCATATGGGGTTGATTAATGCCTTCAGTGAATTGAGCTGCGCCGTCGATGTTATGATTATCGATACCGGTGCTGGCATCTCCGATTCGGTAATAAATTTTTGTGGTGCATCACAGGCGGTTATTGTCGTCGTGCATGATGAGCCTGCATCAATCACTGATGCTTACGCGTTCATTAAAGTGATGAATAAAAAACATAACGTCAGCCGTTTTCATATTCTGGCGAATATGACACACGGTGCGCGCGAAGGTCATGATTTATTCAAAAAACTTTCAAAAGCAACTGATCGATTTTTAGATGTAGTTTTAGATTTTATTGGCGCAGTTCCTTATGACGGAAAACTGCGAAAAGCGATTCAGCATCAAAAAGCAGTGGTTGAAGCTTTTCCTAACAGCCCATCAGCCTTGGCATTTAAACGTATCACAAAACAAATTAATAACTGGCCTGATATTACTAACCCCGACGGTCAGATGAAATTTTTCGTGGAGCGCATGCTTCATTCTTCGACGATGCAACAGGAGGTGAACTGATGGCATTAGTCTCAAGTTATGCTGAAATAGGTTCAATTTCTGATAACACACCAAATTATGATGAACTAATGACCGAACATGCGCCTTTCGTTAAGCGCATCGCTTATCACATGATCACACGATTACCTGCCAGCGTACAGCTAGAAGATATCGTACAGACTGGCATGATCGGATTGTTCGAAGCGCTGAAAGGTTATGACATGTCCAAAGGTGCAAGTTTTGAAACTTATGCACGCATTCGTATTCAGGGCGCAATGATCGATGAGGTTAGACGTTGTGACTGGACACCACGTTCAGTTTATAAAAAATCAAGGCAACTGTCCGAAGCCATCCGCAGTATAGAAAGTGAACAGGGCAGAGATGCCAAAGATAATGAGGTTGCCGCGCGTCTGGAACTTAGTATGGATGAATACTACAGCATGGTAAAAGATGCTGCTGGCTGCAAGTTATTAAGTTATGAAGATATTGTCGCCACTGGCGGTTGTGAGGATGAATATGAGAGCAGTGAACGACTTGACCCCTACAGTCACTTGCAAAAAGACAGTTTTAAACAAGGATTAGCTGAAAAAATAAGCAGCTTGCCTGAACGAGAAAAAATGGTTATGGCGCTGTATTACGATGAAGAATTAAATCTGCGAGAAATAGGTGAAGTATTAGGTATTACAGAAGGCAGGGTATGCCAGGTACACGGTCAGGCTTTACTTCGATTACGCGCTCGAATGACTGAGTGGGTTGATAAAGATTCATAGTCGGTGTTTTAGTTTAATTATCAATCCATCTGTCAATCCATCCATCTATCAACCCATAGGAAAAAATTATGGATAAAAATATGAGCATACTTGTTGTTGATGATTTTTCAACGATGAGGCGAATAGTAAAAAATTTGTTAGTAGAAATCGGATTTAACAACATCGCCGAAGCTGACGATGGCAAAACCGCTCTGCCAATTTTGGAAGGCGGTGGCATCGATTTTTTAGTTACCGATTGGAATATGCCTGGTATGCCGGGTATCGATTTGCTGAAAGCGGTGCGTGCAGATCCTAAACTGGCATCTTTGCCTGTGTTAATGGTAACCGCAGAAGCAAAACGTGAACAAATAATGGAAGCAGCACAAGCCGGAGTAAACGGTTATGTGGTCAAGCCATTTACCGCAGACACTTTAAAAGAAAAAGTCGATAAAGTCTTTGAAAGACTGGAGAGTTAATAATGCAGAATGCAACAAAAGCAACTTTGCCATGTGAACCCATGTTAAATAAAAACTTAAATGAAAGTTTAAACGAAAACCTTAAGCAAGCAAAACAATTGGTCGCGCATCTTGAAGCAGGGGACACCTGTCAGGCCGATCTTGTTATCAACGAATTATGCCTGTCACGTGAAAATAATATATTTCAGGATTTGGGAAAGCTAACCCGTGAACTACATGAAACCATCAACGATATTGGCGATGATGCTCGGCTAAAAGATCTCATGGACAGCGAAATATCTGATGCCCGACATAATCTCGATCACGTTATAGAATTGACCGAAAATGCAGCTAATCAGACTTTAACCGCTGTTGAGCAAAGCAGTTCAGTGCTGGAAAATTTAAGTGAGCGCGCGGTTTATCTTCAACGATTGCTACATGGTCACATGAAAAAATTAAATGACGATAACAAACTTTCTTTTATTGAAGAAGAGCTCGAAGGTTTTCTCGACAAAGTTCGTGTTGATATTAAACATGTAAATAAAAACATGAACACTATTTTAATGGCGCAGAGTTATCAGGACATCAGCGGTCAAATAATACAACGGGTTGGCAAAATGATACAGGATGTTGAACACAGCTTGATTGGTATTTTAAAAATAAACAGTAGCAGTGTGAGCCATAACAATAACGATAATAAACAAAGTAGTAAGACTAGTAAAAATAAAAACAGAACAGGTTATGGTCCAGCTGTGCCAGCAATCAAAACAAATGACACCTTAAATAATCAGAACGATGTTGATGATCTGTTGTCAACGCTGGGCTTTTAAATTAATGAGCGCAAAAGCAAGCGTATGTAATTATGAACATAGATGACGAAATACTGCAGGACTTTTTGGTAGAAGCAGGCGAGTTATATGATCTGTTAAACGATCAGTTAACAGAACTGGAAAATAACGCACAGGACGAAGATTTACTTAACGCCATATTTCGCGCCTTCCACACAATTAAAGGCGGCGCTGGTTTTATGAAGCTGACACAGATGGTCGAAGTTTGCCATCGCGCAGAAGATGTTTTTGATTTATTACGTAAACATGAAATAGAAGTAAATGCCGGTCTGATTGATATTATATTTCAGGTGCTCGATGTTCTCGGTGATATGTTTGAAAGCATTCGCGAAAGTGAAGAACTGGAATCTGCCAGTCCTGAGTTATTACAAAACCTCGACAGCTATCTCAATACTGATAAGCCGGTACAAAAAACGCCAGAAATAACACCAGAAATAACGCAGGCAGTAACTGAGAAAATAGCTACGACGAATGAAGTCATTAGTATGGATGATGAATTTGAACAGATGCGAGAAAATGCCTTAAACGCTAAACAGAATTCTACAACCAATTCTGGAAAAACTAATCCTGAAACTGGCAATACTCAAAAAAATGACCTTATCACCGACGATGAATTCGATAACTTACTTGATGAAATACACGGCAAAGGCAAACATAAATTATTGAGCGAAGATAGTACAACAAACGTTGCACAAAATTCTGTAGTCACTGCTAATAATGGTCTAATTACAGATGATGAATTTGATGCTGTACTCGATCAGATGCACGGTAAAAACAAAGGGCCGGGAAGCATGCCCAGCAAAGCAGCGGAGTCAGTTAAAGCTAAGGCAATTGAAAGTGAACATATAAATGGAAATATAAATGACGCGTCAACACAAATTCAAAAAACCAGAAAAGAAAAAAAACAATCCAAAAAATCCTCCGTTCAGAAAGATTCGAGCGTACGTGTTGATACCGAACGGCTTGATGACATAATGAACCTTGTCGGCGAACTGGTATTAGTAAAAAATCGCCTGTCTACACTTAAACACATTGTTGGTCATGAACATGTCGAAGAAGCAATAACCACATTGGAACTGGTCACCTCTGATCTTCAGGCATCGGTTATGAAAACACGAATGCAGCCGATCAAAAAAGTATTCAGCCGTTTTCCCAGAGTAATTCGTGACCTTGCCAAAAAGCTTAATAAAGACATTAATCTGGAATTAATTGGTGAAAATACTGATCTGGATAAAAGCCTTGTTGAAGCACTTGCCGATCCACTGATTCATCTGGTAAGAAATTCAGCTGACCATGGCATTGAATCACCTGATGAACGATATGCTTCAGGCAAACCCAGGCAAGGTACGGTAACTCTAAGTGCGAAACAGGAAGGCGATCAAATTCTATTAACGGTTAGCGATGACGGGAAAGGCATGGATGCAAAAGTCTTTAGGAAGAAAGCGGCTGAAAACGGCATGATGAGCGAGCATGATGCCAGCAAGTTATCGGATAAAGATGCTTTCAATTTAATCTTTGCACCAGGCTTTTCGACAAAATCAGAAATCTCGGATGTGTCCGGTCGTGGTGTTGGCATGGACGTGGTGAAAACCAGAATCAATGAATTAAACGGCAACATAGAAATCGATTCCAAACTGGGTGAAGGCTCAGTCATAACCATTTATCTGCCTTTAACCCTGGCAATTTTACCGACACTGATGATACAACTTTCTTCGCAACAATTTGCTTTGCCTCTTAATAATGTGTATGAAACATTTAACATGGCGCTTGATCAAATTAATGTTGTTGATGGTCAACATGTCATCCGCGTGCGCGATCAGACGCTGCCTCTGTTCTATCTGTATCCCTGGTTAGTCAGAACAGGCAATTTCGACGGACCAAAAATCGAACACAAAGTACTGGTGATACAAATGGGTAGTGATCATATTTGCCTTGTCGTCGATCAGATTATTGGTCAGGAAGAAGTTGTGATAAAACCGCTTAGCAAAATATTAAATGCAGTTCCGGGATTTTCAGGTGCGACCATTACCGGCGATGGTCAAATCGCATTGGTGCTGGATATGCCCAGTTTAATGGGTGCCTATGGTTCATCCTGCGCAATGCATTAAATGAATATCTGGGCATTTGCAAATCAAAAAGGCGGCGTTGGTAAAACAACCAGCGCAATCACACTTGCAGGTATTCTTGCTGCTCGTAATGAAAAAACCTTGATGATTGATTTAGACCCGCATGCATCGATGAGCAGTTATTTCGGCATGGAACCAGAAACCATCAACAATGGTGTTTTCGAATTATTCATCGGCCATAGCGAAAATAAAAACATCGATTTAAACAGTGTAGTTCATACAACGGAGATAGAGCATCTTTCTATTATCCCATCATCGGTTGCTGTGGCGACTTTGGAAAAACGTTTTGGTACAAATAACGGCATGGGATTAATTTTGTCAAGCGTACTAAAAAATGCAACACAACAGTACAAGCATGTATTAATTGACTGTCCACCAGTGCTGGGTTTATTAATGCTAAACGCAATGGTGGCATGTGATCAACTGGTGGTGCCAGTACAAACAGAATTGCTGGCGATAAAAGGTTTGCACCGAATGTTACGTACCATTGAGATGATTGAAAATTCATTACATAAAAAAATAATTTATACCGTATTACCAACGATGTATGACAAACGCACACTGGCATCACAAAAAAGTTTACAGATTTTAAAAGATGAATGTAAAGGCTTTTTATCAGCAGAGCCAATACCGATTGATACAAAATTTAGAGATGCCAGTTTTACCGGAAAACCGATCTCATTCACAAATAAAAATACACACGGTTTAAAAGCCTATAAAACTCTGCTGCAACAAATGTTGCCTGCTATTAATGATGAAGCTATTGATAATAAAGCCATTGATAATAATGCCGCTAATAATAAAAACAGAGATGCAGCATAAAGATGTGGTATGAGTAGCAATAAATACAATAGCTGCCGCAGTCATTGCCATAGTGGCGACCATAGTGACGGTCAGGCAATACAAACGATAGAAAAAGAATATCTCAATAGCATGTTGGGTATCGAACAGCACGATAATCGTCCAGCTGTTGTGCATCATGAAAGTATCGATCACAACGAAGCTTATAAAAAAAGCAGTATTAAGTGCAAAATATTCAATATCGCTGGGCTAAACATCGCTGTGCCTGCTTCATCTATCAGAGAAATTCTTAAGAAGTCAGCAATTGAACAGCCAATAACTAAACAACAAACGATATTATCAGGCAATAGCAAAAACACACAACCAACCATGTGTGCAGGCTGCATCAATTTCAATAATGAAATGATCAATATAATTGACATTGAATACCTGGCAATGAATATAAGCCGCGACTGTAAACACAAACTAACAGACATTGTATTACTCAAAAGTTCGTCAGCAGGTTTTACAACAGGTTTTATTTGCGATGCATCGCTCAATGAGCAGACTATTTTGTCGGAGCAAATACATTGGCGCGATGTAAACAGTAAACATAACTGGCTCGCAGGCACAGTCGCGCAGTTGGGTCTTGCTTTGTTAGATATTGAAAATATTGCTAAACGATTACAGAGTTGCTGCTAAATAAGCAGAGGAATTAAAAGGGGAATTAAAAATGGGAAATGCATTATTAGAAGACGATTTATTTGGTGAAAATGAAAGTTGTGAGCCACTAATCAGGTGGGTAACTTTTCAATTGGAGCAGGAGATTTACGGTGTTTTGGTAAATAAAGTTCGTGAAATACTGCGCATTAATAGCATTTCCCCCGTTCCCGGCGCGCCGGATTATATCATCGGCATCACCAATATAAGAGGCAATGTTGTATCTGTCATTGACGGTCGTAAACGCATTAACCTGATGCCAGTAGAGTATACCGATCTGTCACGTATGATCGTGATGGAATCAGAAGATGATATTGTTGCTGTTGTGGTAGACAGAGTCGCTAACATTATTGATTTGCCAGAGTCATCGATTGACTCAAATCCCAAATTAAGCAAAAGCGATGCTTCAAAATATATTTCTGGCGTAATCACTCACACGGATGAATTGATAATAATTTTGGACAGCGATAAATTTATTACCGACGAACAGTGTGAAATGGTAGCCGGCTTTTAATCATTACGGATAGAGGTGCCCTTAAACCAGCACAAACGCTTCATCCGCACTTTCCAATGCACCTTCAAGATACCCCCCGTGTTCTCTTGCCACTTCTGAGCCTGCTAAAATCAATTTTCCGTCCCACAATGTTCGCGTGGCATTGGCAGGAAATTGAGGGTGCTGAGCAACAGCGTTTATATCTGTTTCATTGGCGGTAAAATTATCAAAACTCCAGTCTTTAATTAAAGTATGTTTAATCTGTTGGCTCTCTTTTCCAAACAAACGATTTAATTGCGCAAGACATAATGTTTTAAATTGTGCTTTGGGGATTTGTTTGCGTTGATTAGCATTTAAACCAACAAAACAAGTGAGTGCAAAATATTCTTCGTTAGCGGGTGAGCCATCATAAATTTCACTGAGTGGACCAATGTGACTAAAAACTTCGCCAGATAAATTTTGTTCGCGCCAAAATGGTTTGTCATAAATAAAAACAACTTTGCTGTGTGCTGCCATCCACGTAGGTGTGCTGCGCCAAAGTTGCTTTGTTTCAGTGGATAACGGGGGCGTGAATTCAATACTTTGTTCACTTAATCGAGGTGGCATAGCAAGTATAATTTTATCTGCTGTGTACTCTCTCATTTGTCCATTGCTCAGAGTACTAACACTTAATGGTAATTGTTTAATCGCAATCACCTTTGTATTTAATTTAATAGTAGATTCAGGTAAATGAGAAATTAATTCATTAACGAGTTTAACACCGCCACCGACAATACGGTAAGAATCACTGTGCGCTGATTGGTCATTATAACGCTCACAATTTTGGCCATCGGTTTCATATAATTTGTCACCCTGCGTAAATTGTTTAAACAGAGACAAACCTAAATGGTTGATCAGTTGTGTGAGTCGAGGCTGAAATTGTGGCCATATCCACGAAGGTCCAAGGTCAATGTTACTGTCTACCAAATTGTTGCCTGCTGCGCCCGAATTGTCTGACAAAATACGTCCACCACTGCGCTCGCGTGCCTCTAAAACAATAACATCTTTTTTTTGCAGATATAATTTCCACGCCGCATACAATCCGCTAAGACCGGCACCAATAATAATTGTGGAATGATGTTTAGGCATGGCTCACCGCGTTTAATTTCATAATATTTTCCTAATGTTTTTCTAGCCACAATTATGACATTTTTAATTACGTCTCACCATTACGACATAACCGACATTTCAAAAATCGCACTCAATATATCCGCTACCAAGTGCAACATTCTGTCTTAGAGGTGCCCTTAACTCATTCTTCCCAATTTGGCACAATCATTGCTTTTGCATATGCCAATAAAGATATTTTTTAGATAAATTTAAAGATTCGAATAATGCTACCGATACATAGAACAGAGCAAATAATGCGTTTTTAAAAATGAGGATAAAGCATGAAAGCAAATAACAAAATAATTAGTAAAGATCTCTTTACGTCTGACGATGAAAATATCGACGATGTACTTTTCTTTAATGAGCCATCATCACTAAATTCAAATGCAGCGAGAGAATTAAAAGTACTATATCTCTTGTACTCTGTGTTTTCAATATTTGTTTTATCTTTTATCAGCATCCTATTTTTTTTTGGAATAGAAACTGACTTATTACAAAATGTTGTAACTACCGTGTTATCTGCTGCTGTCGTGATTACGGCATTTGCACTTTTGTATGCAACCGCAAAAATTATTGAATAAATATATACGGAGAATAATATGAGTTGTTTAGGTGAAGCTATTTTAGATAATGGTATTTCGGAACATGTGTCTAGTCATACCGGTGCAATGTCGCCTGTTTCTGAATTAGATAGTACCGTTATTGCTCAGGTGATGACTGTTTTACTGGGTGCTGGTGCAGCCACCGCATTATTTTTTACCGGTGATACTGTTCTAATGAGTGTTGGCGGAGCCTTCTTAATTGCTGGTATCGCATCTGCTGTTTACATAAAGAAGTTAAGCAGTAACTCAAAGCAGAGCGTTAATATAAAACACGCAAAAGAAACTCTTCAGTATCAGGAGTATGTCTGGTCACTGGAAAGTCTTTGCCAGCAAATAATGCCAATACTTTCCAGGCAGATAGAAAGCTCAAACATGCAAACCGAACAGAGCATCAATGAATTATCTGGCGGGTTTTCAGCATTAGCTTCGCAGCTTGAAAATGTTATCTCTGCCTCACAATCCAGAAGCAGTAATTTGGGTGACGGTCAAGGCATAATCAATCTGTTTAACGAAAGTGAAAATTCGCTAAAAATCGTTGTTGATTCTCTTGAATCATCATTAAGTCTTGAAGATCGCTTACTTAATGAAGTGCAGGGATTATCCGCACAGACCAGTGAATTAAATGAAATGGCGGGTGCAGTTGGTCAAATTGCTGATCAGATTAACCTGTTGGCATTAAATGCCGCGATTGAAGCTGCCCGAGCTGGTGAACATGGTCGCGGCTTTGCTGTAGTCGCCGATGAGGTAAGAAAACTGGCATCAATGTCTGCCGATACTGGTCAGAAAATGATCGAAAAAGTCACCAATATCGTTGACGCAGTCAATGACACACAAAAACAAGCAGAAGATTCAATCACTCATAACCGTAGCGTCGTCGCTGATGGCAAGACAACCATTGATTCTGTCTTTTTACGGTTACAAAATACGATCAAAACATTACAGGATGATAGCTCATCATTGCGCTCATCTAGTGAAGACATTAAAGATCAAGTTTCAAATGTACTTGTAAGTTTTCAGTTTCAGGATCGGGTATCACAGATACTTAAAAAAGTGCTGGATGATATGAAAACTATGGTAGAGAACATCAACGGCAGCCAATCACAACGGCTGAACGGCAAAGTGCTTATCCCCATCAATTTTGAAGAACAAATAACACAAATGAAAAAGTGTTACACCACTGAAGAGCAGCATTATATGCACAACAATTCACAAGTGCACAGCGGACCTGATGCGACTGAAACTGACTTAACACTTTTTTAGAGGAATAAAGACATGTCAAAAACAATTATGGTAGTTGATGATTCTTCATCAATTCGACAAGTTATAAGCATTGCACTTAAAGGTGCCGGTTATGAAGTTATCGAGGCGTGTGATGGTAAAGATGCTTTGTCAAAACTAACCGGACAAAAAATTCATTTAATTGTCAGTGATGTAAATATGCCAAATCTTGATGGCATCGGACTGGTCAAGGAAGTGAAGCAACATCCACAATATAAATTTACGCCGATCATGATGCTCACCACCGAATCGGGTGAAACCAAGAAGCAAGAGGGCAAATCTGCTGGCGCAAAAGGCTGGCTGGTAAAACCTTTCCAACCCACAGCATTACTCTCAGCCGTTGCAAAGCTGGCTTAGGAAGTGTTGGTAAATAATAGTTGGCAAACAGTGGCTGGAAAATAGTGGCTGATAAATAATAGCTGATAAACAATACACAAAATTTCGGATATAAAAATGGCGATAAAAATAGTTAATGATGCAGATAAATCGATACTGAGTATCGATGGAGAATTAACAATTTACAGCGCAGCTGAATATAAAAAATATCTGGTTGAAAATTTTACTTCAGAACATACACTCGAAGTAAATCTGGAAGGTGTCGAAGAGATTGATACTTGTGGACTGCAACTACTGGCAGCAATGTGTAAACAACTATCAGATAACGGTAATGAAATAAACATTGCCGCTACCAGTGAGGTGGCAAAAGAGGCACTTGAAACCAGCCGTTTGATGACAAATATGACTTTTATTGCAGATGAGGCAAAACATGAGTCTTGAAGATACTTTTCGTGAAGAAGCTGACGAATTATTAGTTGATCTCGAAGCAGCGATGCTTGAACTGGAGGAACAACCAGATGATTCTGATTGTGTTGATCGAGCATTTCGCGTAATGCATACCATTAAAGGTTCGGGATCAATGTTTGGTTTCGATAAACTGGCAGCATTCACTCACCACCTGGAAAATGCTTTTGATCTGGTACGCAATGGTGATTTAAAAATAACCAGAGAATTGATCAGTATCAGTCTTGATTCTGGTGACCATATTCGTTCTATGCTTGAAGACAAAGATTCAAATGATGAGCTAGATCAAAATTCAGAAGAGTTGTTGACGCGTCTAAGTTCGCTGGTTCCAACTTCTAACAACAATACCTCTGACGGTAATAATAGTAACACTGAAACAGAAGATAGCACGAATAAACAAAGTGACAGTAACAACACAACACAAACTTATCGAGTCCGTATCAATCCCGGTGAAGATGCATTTACAAACGGTATGGATGCTTTACCCATCTTGCGTGAAATTCGTGCATTAGGTCCTTGTCATATTACAACAATCGCCTGTGATTTACCGCCTCTCGACAAAGCTGACCCAGAAAAATGCTACCTGGCATGGGATCTTATTTTAACCACCGATGAAGGCATAAATGCGTTGAATGATGTTTTTATCTTTGTTGAAGATGAGTGGAAAATTGATATAAAAATTGTTGATCAGGACGGGCACTGGTCCGACACACCTGAGGACAAACCCATCGGTGAAATTTTAATTGAAAAGGGCGACGCAACCGAAGAGCAAATTGCACATGCCCAAGCCCAGCAGAAAAAAATTGGTGAGATATTGACTGATAATGAAAATATTGCGCCTGAAAAAATTCAATCGGCGCTTGACGAACAGAAGATAATTCGAAAAGAACACAAAAAACGTAAAGCAACAGAAGGTGTAAGCAACGTAAAAGTGCCTGCTGAAAAACTGGATGTGTTAATGAACCTGGTCGGTGAATTAGTCATTGCACAAGCCAGACTAAATCAATCTGCAACACAAATACGTGACCCTTCACTGTTTAGCATTGCAGAAGACATCGAACGCCTGACCACCGAACTGAGAGATAACACATTAGGTTTACGTATGTTATCCATCGGTACCACGTTTGCACGTTTTCGTCGCCTGGTACGAGACCTGTCAAATGATCTTGGTAAAAAAATTGAACTGCTTACCGAAGGTGCTGAAACCGAACTGGATAAAACGGTTATTGATAGACTCGGCGACCCTTTGGTGCATCTTATTCGAAACAGCATTGACCATGGTATCGAAATGCCGGAACAACGCAAAGCGGCTGGCAAACCAGAAAAAGGCAGCGTTGTAATCTCAGCCGTACACCGCGAATCACACGTTGTCATCACAATCAAAGATGATGGTGCCGGTCTCAATGCCGAAGCCATTAGAAACAAGGCAATCGAGCGCGGCGTGCTTACCGAAGAATCGGTAGCAACAGACCAGGAACTATACAACCTGATATTCGATGCCGGATTTTCAACCGCAAAAGTTGTTTCCAATGTGTCCGGCCGAGGTGTCGGCATGGATGTGGTGAAACGTTCGATCGAAGAATTGCGCGGCACAGTCAGCATCGACAGCTCACCGGGTGAAGGCAGCATAGTCACTATCGAATTACCATTAACACTGGCTATCATCGAAGGTCTTCTGGTTCAGGTCGAACATGATAAATATGTTATTCCATTATCGCAGGTTGATGAATGCATCGAGCTTACTGCCGAAGAAGTCAAAAATGCCAACGGTAACAAATTGATTGAAGTGCGTGGTGAACTGGTTCCATATTTACGATTGCGTGAGTGTTTCAATAACAATAAAGACGTATTACAAGTAGAGCAAATCGTAGTTATACGATCGGGTGAAACACGTTTTGGATTTACCGTCGATCAGGTAATCGGACAACACCAGACCGTTATAAAAGGATTAGGAAAAATGTATGAAAACACAAAAGGATTGGCTGGTGCAACAATTTTGGGTGATGGTAATGTCGCATTAATACTGGATACCAACGTACTAATTCAAGATGCCTCAGCATCAAACAAAACACTGCATTAACTATTAAAAAAATAATCGGAACTAGTAATGTCAATCAGGCAATGGCAATTAAAAATAATCAATTTAATGGCTCAAATGTATCGTGAATGCAATGCTTCGTACAAAGCTCTCATGCTAAATAACATCAAAATTTAAGAGAAAATATTATGAAAATAAACATGCCAGTAACCGATAACGAATTACAGTTTGACTCAAGTCAGCGGATAGTCTCCAAGACTGATTTGAAAGGTCGCATTATATATACCAACCAAAATTTTATTGACATTAGTGGTTTTAATGAAGATGAACTTATTGGTAAAAATCATAATATTGTTCGCCATCCAGATATGCCGGCAGAGGCATTTGAGGACTTATGGTCATCTATTAAACAAAATAAACCATGGGTAGGCATGGTGAAAAATCGCTGCAAAAACGGTGATTATTATTGGGTTGAAGCACACGTAACACCTATACGTGAAAACGGCAATGTTATTGGTCACATGTCCGTTCGTAAAAAGCCTGAAAAATCACAAATTATTGAAGCTGAAGCGTTGTATGCAAGCATGAAAAATAATTCATACAAACCTTCGCTGATGCACAGACTAATGCATGTGAATATATTTGCGCGCATGAAATTAATACCAAAATTGCTTATACCCGTTGTCATCACTACTTTTATATTCATGTTAATTGCTTTTAATTTGTTCAGTTCTGAAAAGAGCCTTGCTGAAGGTTTTATGAACCTTGGTAGTAGTCACGTATTTACGACAAAATTTTTATTACTAAGTGGTGGCATCACAACAATAATTGCTTTTATGATTGGTTTTTTTATCAGCCAGTTTGTTAATAAGCCAATACAACGTTGTATCGCTACAATGAATGATATAGCGGAAGGAAAGTATGATGATCACATTGACATCAGCCGTACCGACGAAACTGGTGATATGCTTCGCGCATTAAAATCAATGCAGATAAAACAGGGTTTTGATGTTGATAATGCAAAATATTTATCCAGAGAATCCAACCGGATTAAAACAGCTCTGGATGTCGCTGAGACCAACATCATGATGGCAGACATCAATAACAATATCATCTATTTAAATAATGCGACACAAGAAATGTTTAATGAAATTGAAGCTGAGATTAAAGAAGTATTACCTAACTTTGATGCAAGTAATTTGCTTGGCAGCAATATTGATCAGTTTCATAAAAACCCGGCACATCAACAGGATATGCTAAAGAATCTTAAAAGTACTTATAGCGCAACCATGCCAGTCGGTGAACTTACCATGCAGATTACCGCCACCCCAGTATTCGGTGATGAAGGTGAACGCTTGGGTACCGTTGTAGAGTGGAAAAATCGCACGGCTGAAGTTAATGTAGAAAATGAAGTTGCTAATATTGTAGAAGCCGCCGCCAATGGCGATTTCAGCCAGCACATCGATGAAACCGGGAAGGAAGGTTTCTATTTGGTACTTGCTAAAGGTATTAATGATTTACTTAAAACCACCAGTACTGGTATTGACGGTGTTGTTAAAGTATTGCGCTCAATAGCACAAGGTGACCTCACACAAAAAATTGACGCTGAATATAAAGGCGTATTCGATCAACTTAAAAATGATGTAAATGGCACCATTGAGCGTTTGACTGAAGTTATTGGAAAAGTGCATAACAACACAGATTCAAGCGCAGATTCAGCACAGAATGTTAATGCTACCGCGCAAGAAATTGGTCAGGGTTCATCTGAGCAGGCAGCGTCACTAGAACAAATCTCTTCTGCTATGGAACAGATGTCCGCTAATATTCGGCAAAGTGCTGATAACGCAGGACAAACCGAACAAATTGCGCAAAAAGCGGCAAAAGATGCTGAAGAGAGCGGAAAATCGGTTAGTGAAGCGGTGGTTGCAATGAAAGCTATTGCCGAAAAAATTTCCATCATCGAAGAAATTGCACGGCAGACAAATTTATTAGCATTAAATGCCGCCATTGAAGCCGCGCGTGCAGGTGAACACGGCAAAGGTTTTGCCGTAGTAGCTGCCGAAGTACGTAAATTAGCCGAACGCAGTCAGAAAGCAGCAGGGGAGATTGGTGATCTTTCAGGTTCCACCGTTATTGTCGCTGAACAGGCGGGAGAGAAACTGCTTAAACTAGTACCTGATATTCAGAAAACAGCCGAGCTGGTACAGGAAATCAGCGTTGCATCGCGAGAGCAGGATACCGGTTCAGAAGAAATTAACCGCGCAATTCAGCAACTCGACCAAACGGTCCAGCAATCTGCCGCCTCAGCCGAAGAACTCGCCGCATCGGCAGGCGAACTAACCGGTCATGCAGAAGAACAACGCGAAACAATGAGCTTTTTTGTTCTCCAAAAAATCTCGGGTACAGTAACAAACATTCAAGATATTAGTGCTCAGTCTAAAAGCAGCAGTGAACGCAGAAATTCCGCTTCATCGGGTGCAGAACTACGTGGTCAACCGGCTACTCAAGATGCAAAAACCGGAAACCCAAAAAACCAAAATCATGAAGCAGGTTTTAGCTATGACATAGACGATGATTATGGCAGTAACGAATTTGTTAAATATTAAGAGTGCTTTGCACGATGTATATATTCACTAGCACGATCGGCTTCTTGAGGAGCAAAAAACATGAATAGCAAAACAGAACAACATGATGATGCATCACAAATTGAAGATGTGGTGCAATACCTTACATTTAAGCTTGATGGTGAATCTTTTGCCACCGAAATAAGTAAAGTGCGAGAAGTATTAGAATACACACAGGTAACCCCGGTACCCAGATCACCTGAATTTATGCAAGGTGTTATTAATTTGCGCGGCAATGTCGTACCTGTCGTTGATTTACGACTGCAATTTGGTATGCCAACGATTGAGCCAACCGTTGATAGCTGCATTATTATTATTGAAGTCACTATAGAAGGCACTTCAACCGTATTAGGCGCACTGGCTGATTCCGTGCAGGAAGTCATTAACCTTAGACCGGAACAACTGGAGTCTGCACCATCTTTTGGCGCGCGTATTGATAACGCTTTTGTACAATACATGGGCAAATTAAAAGATCGTTTTGTCATCGTGCTGGATATGAACAAAGTTTTTAGCCTCGAACAAATAAACAAAGTAGAGCAAAACCGTACTTTGGATAACGACATAGAAGCTGCGTGAATTGTATTATCTTTACCGCCCCCTGTGTCAGGCTAGTTGTCGCCTAAAGTTTAAAATCAGGCGGCAGCATCTATAGTGCCACTACAGAACACACGTTTATCGTTAATTACGGGCATCCTTGTTCCTGGTACTTAATATTTGAACAAATTTACCTCAAATGACGGCTCACACAAGAGCGAAAGATTGCAAAAAACGCCACCTTTCAATCTAAGCAAACTAAAAAATAGTAAATTAACTATAATGCATATTATTGGAAGCATTACACTGCATAATGGCTTTATTGCCTCTAAATAGAGGCGCTATTGATTTATACTTGATAATGACTATAATGTAACTATAAAGAGGCGTTAAAGAGATATGCGTCACTAATGAGTACAAATAGGTACATTATGAACTATAACGCAATGACAGACGAAGCCATCGGAATCGAACTCGGGAATCGCATTAAAGCGCTGCGCCTTCGTAAAGATATTACACAGCAAGAACTTGCTGATGCAACCACCTATTCACGCAAAGCAATACAGTCACTAGAAAGCGGTAAAGCCAAGCTAACCACTGTTATCGCTGTTTTACGTCATCTAGGGCAGCTGGGCACGCTGGACGCTTTCATTCCCGAAACACCAACCAGCCCAATTGAGCTTGCTAAAATGAAAAATAATGAACGTCAACGTGGATCAGGTTTACGCGGGCTTAATGACTCTATTGAACGGGCACACATTACGGTAACTAAGAAATGATAAAAATTGCATATGTGAAGATATGGGATCACGGTGTTGGCGTTGTCGCGTGGGACAACGACAAAGGTTTCGCTAACTTCGAATACGACTCGAAGTTTATAAAACTAGGACTTAATATTGCACCACTATGGATGCCAACAGAATCCATAAATGATGGAGCAATATTTTCATTTCCATTTTTAAATGGAGAAACCTATAAAGGGCTACCCGGATTACTTGCCGATACACTACCTGACAAGTTTGGTAACAGCATCATCGATGCCTGGTTAGCCAGACAAGGTCGGTTCAGTGCTGACTTCACGCCCGTAGAACGATTGTGCTACACAGGTAGTAGGGGCATGGGTGCATTAGAGTTTCACCCCATTGAGAACAAAACTGTCAATAAAACGGTCAGCGTAGAAGTAAAAGAGCTGATGTCGTTGGCTCAAGAAATGATGGTTTCACATAAAGATTTAAATACATCTATGGATGGGAACGAGAAACAAAAACAAGAAGCCCTTCAAGATATCATCCGGGTAGGAACTTCGGCTGGAGGCGCAAGACCAAAAGCTATTATTGCCATGAATAAAGAAGATAAAGTCTTATCAGGACAAAGTGATGTTCCTGAAGGATACGAACACTACTTATTGAAGTTTGATGAGGTTAACGATATAGAGCTTGGCGTACCCGCCGGTTACGGTCGTATTGAATTCGCCTATTATAAAATGGCAAAGAAAGCAGGCATTAAAATGATGAAGTCGCGCCTACTGAAAGAAAATGGTCGCGCACACTTCTTAACGAAACGATTTGATCGAATAGGTAATGAAAAATTACATCTTCAATCACTTTGCGGTATTGCGCATTTTGATTTCAACCAGGCAGGCATGTACAGTTACGAGCAAGCATTTTCAACAATGCGCCAACTCGGTCTAACACAAGCTGAAGTATCGCAACAATACTCACGCATGGTATTCAACGTCATCGCACGCAACCAGGATGACCATACTAAGAATATCGCTTTCCTTATGAATAAAGAAGGGAAGTGGTATTTATCTCCAGCGTATGACATGACTTATGCTCACGACCCAAAAAGCAAGTGGGTAGATCAGCACCAAATGACCGTTAACGGTAAGCGTCGGGAGTTTATTCGTGAGGATTTGATTGCTGTTGGCAAGTCTCAAGGCATTAAAAACCATGAAGCTATTATTGCAAAAGTCGGTGAAGCAGTTAGTAAATGGGATGATTACGCCAAAGACGCAGGCGTAAAAGATTCCCGTATTATTGAGATAGGCGATAGCCATAGGAAACATTTACTAAAATAACAACAAAAGAAAGTGATATTTATGACCGGCGATTGTCAAGATAGTTGTCGCCTAAAGAAAAATAACCAAATGTGCCCTTAAATCAGTAGATATCTTTTATGCGCTTCTTTCGGCCAGACTCGTGCCTTTCACGCAGGTCTGAGTCGATATACCGGTCTGTAGTGGCCATACTGGCATGTCCTGCGTCATCACGTACATGTTCACGAGGACGAAACTTAACGTCTTCCGAGATACCCGTGTGTCTGAGCCAGTGAACGGTAGCCGTTTTTAATTCCATTGCATCAGCCTTAAGCCCATCATCTTTCATTCGGGTATATGCAGCATCAAAACACTGTTGTACGATCCGTCTAATGTGCCTGGTGCTTGTGATAGAGCCTTTACCTATAGATTTTGATACAAGCGGTATTTGCTCACCAAGTGGTGGTAGCTGTGACAGGCTTAAATATTTACGGTATCGCTTAAGCGCTTTAAGCATATCGTCACACACGGTTATAGAACGATTTTTATTGCCTTTACCGGTTACATCAAACCACCAGTTATTATCGTGGTCTTTTCTAAAGTCACTCATTATCGGTGTAGAACGTTCGTCGGCAACCAGTTCAGATATTCGAAGATACATGGCAAATAAACAATTCATGATGAATAGGGTACGCTCATATTTTTCAGGATTTTCAGAGGCCATTAATTCAGCCGTTTCTAGAACATAATCCCACTGTAGTGTGCTTATGCGTCTTACAATAGGTTTGAGCTGATCTTTACGAATAAATTTACTTTTCTGCTTAATAAGGGCAACAGGGTTTGATTCAACAAGGTTTTCCTGTATCAAGTATTCATAGAAAGAAGATAACGCAGTAAATGTGCCTTTAATGGCCGCTTGTGATAGACAAAATTTATCTGTTTCTACAGCCTTATTTTTTCTGTGTTCAGACTTTGTAATGGTTGCCACAAAGGGTCGCCATTCATCGTTAGCTTGACGTGCACCGTTAACGTTTTTAAATCGAGCCACATTTTTTATACCTATCCATACTTTCGGTGGATTAAAACAAAAGCGAATAAATTCTTCGATATGTTCGCGCTTGAGATTTAGTAGTGAAGTTTGTTCGATTCGCCATGACCACTGAAGTAGTCTTTCAAGATCGCGCCGGTAGCTATTAAAGGTTGCGGTGCTACCGTTGTAGCTATACAGAAATTTAAGGGCATACTCCAGGTCGATGTCGGCACCAGTCAGTTTTGTGTCTAGGTAGGAATCGGCAGAAAAGTGCTTTTGCTTAAACGGATTGCCAATGTAATTAAGATTATCAATTATCGCGGCAGGTGATTTTCGTTTTGTGTTCATTATTCATTATCAGCACTATTAAATATAAGCTAAGTATAGCCACAAACAGCTCAAATACAAGAAGTCCGATATTCACAAATATCGGATATTGACGAAAATTCTACTAAGTAACTGTAACGCTACTTTATAATAAATACGTCGTTATTGAGTGCCAGTCAGGATATTTGCTCAGAGCCAAAGTGTATTAGCTTACCCTCGCAGGGTGATTTAGGTGCATTCATTCCATTTAATTATATCCAGCAGAGAGAAACATACTCACTACACAGACCATGCCACCAGCCCACATTAAAGAACGTAAAACACCTAAGTTCAATATATATGAAATAGCATGAGCAATTCGAAAACCGGTGAATGACAACGCCAGAGTATTAATCGTGTCTTGTTGCACATTGGTCATTTGTGCAATGACTACAGCAGCTGCAAAGGACGGAATGGCCTCCAACCCATTAAGGTGTGCCCAATAGGATCTCTGTTGGTAACCCGTTATTGATTCAGCGGCAACACGTGGAATTAAATTACTCACCAACGTAGTCCCAGGAAATCTCGCTATTATCACCAGACCGTATGGCATTAAAATTGCGATAAATACACACCAATAAGCTATATTCATATTATCTAGTTCTCTAATTTTTATTAAGCTTCAAATTACATTTCACTTTGTTTTATTCCTCTTCCGATAGAGATACGTCAGGTAGTTCCCGTAGTTCAGTATCCATTAATTCCGCCTGCTTATACGTCTCAGCCTTTTTAGAAACCTCAACTATCGACATTTAAATTTATTAACCACTATTTAGACTAGGTCTACTAAGCTAATCATTAAATGAACACTATTTACCGTGCCCACCAGCGTGTTCCATCTACAAGTGACGTATGAGGGTATCCCTGACGCTCCATATCTTTAAGCTGTCGTCGAATGGCGGCCTTCCAGTCAATCTTCGGCTCATATCCCAGACGTTTTTTGGCGAGATCATTCGGCGCGTACCAGTCTTCACCTAAATAAACGATTGCCCTGGTCAGAAACGGATCACCAGGCAATATGGGATTTAGTGTTTCCATCAACCAACCAAACACATATGCCCCCATGAGTGGTACACCGAAATGTGGTCGAGGCACACCGGTTTCGGAATGAAGAAAGTTCACCACCTCGCGCATCGTTGGAAATGATGGACCACAGATATTGAATGATTCAAAACCCTTTAATCCGT